>Ga0302253_1000192_pt1 | contig 59817 bp, 63 predicted proteins | sample AAG_RA_Trp_MG_FD_193537 | JGI IMG/M metagenome (GOLD analysis project Ga0302253, IMG submission 193537) | Enriched activated sludge microbial communities from anaerobic digester in WTTP, New Holstein, Wisconsin, United States - AAG_RA_Trp | ecosystem: Engineered > Bioreactor > Anaerobic >...
GAAGTCGAAGATTTGATAGTCTTCTCCACCTCGAGGCTCTGATGAACCTCTCGGAAGTCGAAGATTTGATAGTCTTCTCCACCTCGAGGCTCTGATGAACCTCTCGGAAGTCGAAGATTTGATAGTCCTCTCCACCTCGAGGTTCTGATGAACCTCTCGGAAGTCGAAGCAGTAATTCGGGTCTGGAGAATTCCTCCATTTTTTTACGTCAGCTTGGGATGGAGTTACGTGGGCCCGTGGGGCATTACCGTATCCGGGCACTAAAAAAAGATCGGGGTGTCAGGGGGGCTTGCCCCCCAAGGGCGTCCTTGCCTCACCGCGCCATCAGCGCAAACACGCCCCACCCGATGTATTCACGCGTGTATGCAGCATAGCGTTTTGGTTCCGCGGTCAGCTGGTCCCGGACCTCTTTTGCAAAGTCGTCGCCGGAGTTCGCTTCGAGCCACCGGCGCATGGTGAGCCACTTGGCCGCTTCGTACCTGTCCCAGCCTTCCTGGTCGGCAAGAACCATTTCAACAACATCGTAGTTGAGGTCGCCAAACGACGCCAGAAGTTCCGGAAGCTGGAGAAATTCGGAGACAGAACCGGCAAGGCATCCCCTGGCAACCTCTTCTGTCGGGGGTAACTGCCGCCAGTAGGGCTCGCCGATGAGGATGATTCCACCAGGAAGGAGACTCTTCTCCAGGAGTGCGATGGTGCCGGCCACTCCCCCACCGATCCACGTGGCACCGAGGCAGGCTGCCACACCGGCCTTTTCTTTGGTTACGTAGCCGGCAGCATCGTCATGGATGAATTCAACCCGGCCGGCGACCCCGAGTTCTTCAGCACGGCGTTTCGCCTGGCTGGTGAATAACGGGCTCATGTCGATGCCGACACCGGTGATCCCGTAATCGCGTGCCCAGGTACACAGCATCTCGCCCGAACCGCAGCCGAGGTCGAGCACACGCGTCCCCGGTTCCAGGCGCAAGACAGCGCCCAGCGTGGCGAGTTTTTCCGGTGTCAACGGGTTATGGATGCGGTGAGCGCTTTCGGTAATGGTAAAGATACGTGGTATGTCCAATATTACAACTCCTTTTATTCAGGTGTGTTATATTCGTACAGCCCCATTCTTTCAATTCTTTGTGGTCGTGCTGAAGGCCGGTTTGCGTTATTATCCCCGCGGGCTCCCCGTTACCGGATTATGGTTACCGGGTACCGGCAAGCCGGTCCCCCGGCAGAATGGCTCCGGGGCTTCAACGGTGGCAGCAGTCCGGCATCCCGGGAGGGAAGCCGGGTGATTTTTAGGGGAATCAAAGAACCATCATGACCGATCCATCCTGTTCCGGGACACCAGGGGCAGAGGAGGCAAATCACTTCGATCTGCTGGTCTCTCTCCTCTCGTTCCCGTGACAAATCCTTCAGGGCCCCTCTCATTGAAAGAGTCCCCGGGCCCGGGGAGTCTTTGACAAAAGCAGAACCTTTATGCCCTCCCCTGTGATATTGTCCCATTGTTAAGCACTGGTATCCTGTGACTCACCCTGGGAGGGACAGATTGAAGTGCCGGATTTTGACCTGCTGGTGATGACTGCGCTCGGATGCGCGACAATCGTGTCAGCGTTAATCGCAGTCATGCACGAAGACCTGATCCGGTCCGTTGCTGCCTTTGCGGTCTCCAGTGTCTGCCTTGCGGCAATCTTTTATTTGCTTGCCTCGCCCTTTGCCGCCGCGCTTGAACTGACGGTCGGCGCCGGCCTTGTTGCCGTCCTGTTCCTGGTCGCGCTCATCCTTGCCGGCGGGGAAGCGGGGGAGGCCGGAACATGAACCATCGGTCGGTTCTTGGCCTGGCACTCGGCATCCTCTTTTTCCTCGTTGTTATTCTCATTCTTGCAATGTCTGTTGCGGCAGGCCCGGTGCCATCTCCCGTCACGGCTAGTGCCGGGGATGCACTCTGGAAGGGACGTACGTTCGAGGTGATCCTCCAGGGGATTATGATCCTGTCGGCTGTCATGTCCATCATCCTTCTTCTCGGATCAAGGCGTTCACGGGGGGGTTTATCGTGATCCTCACGGTTCTTGTGACCGGTGCCGCGCTCTTTGCCTGCGGAATTGTCTGTCTTGTATCGCGCAGCCACCTCATCAGGATGGTGATGGGACTGGAGTTCCTCGGTAAAGGGATCAGCGTCTTCTTCATCCTCGGGGGATATGTGGCCGGTAACGTTGCAGTCTCGCAGGCTGTTGTCTTCACCCTCATCGCAATCGAGGCCGTTGTAGCCGGCCTTGCCCTCGCGCTTGTCATCGTCCTGCGGCGCACCTGGAAGACCTTCGACTCCTCTGCCATCATGAAGCAGGTACGGGGTGAGCCGTGATGGCCGACGGATCCTGGATTCTGCCGCTGATCGTGGGGATACCGTTCATCGCAACCTGTCTTGTGATCCTGCTGGACCGGCGGCCGGATGCAAGGGAGGGCGTCTCCCTGATCTCAGCCATCCTGACCTTTGCGCTCTGCCTTCTTGCCCTCCCGTCGGCGTTCGCGCCCTCCCCGCTCACGACACCGGCGCTTGCCGTCCTCCCGGGGCTCTCCCTTCACCTTACTGCAGATGCGCTGGGACTGCTCTTTGCCTGCATTGGCTCGGGGCTCTGGATTGTCACAACGGTCTATAACATCGGCTACATGCGGGGCAGAAACGAGCATGCGCAGACCCGGTACTATGCCTGCTTTGCCATCACGATCGGGGCGGTGATGGGAGTCGCGCTCTCTAAAAACCTCTTCTCGCTCTTTGTCTTCTACGAGATCCTCGCAATCGCGGCATATCCCCTGGTGGCGCACAGCGAGACAAAAGAGGCGCTTGCCGCGGGACGGAAATACCTAATCTACACCCAGGCAGGTGGCGTTGCCATCCTGGCCGGTATGATGACCCTCCTTGGGATGGGGAGCTCGCTCGATTTCATTGCCGGAGGGAACCCGGGTATTGCCCTCCTTTCGCCTGAGTTCGCCCGCATCGGGTTCCTCCTCCTGATGGCAGGGTTTGGCGTCAAGGCGGCGCTCGTACCGGTCCACGGCTGGCTCCCGAGCGCAATGGTCGCGCCCACGCCGATCAGCGGGCTTCTCCATGCAGTCGCCGTCGTCAACACCGGTGTCTTCGGGTTGATGCGCCTGATGTGGGATCTGTACGGGCCCCGCCTGATGCTCGATCTGGGCATGCGGGACCTTGTCATTGCGGTTGCGGTTATCACGATTATCGTAGGGGCGCTGCTCGCCCTGAGGCAGGACGACTTCAAACTCAGACTCGCGTATTCAACCGTCAGCCAGCTCAGCTACATGGTCCTTGGGGCAGCAATCCTCCTGCCGGCAGGACTGACCGTTGCAGCCGGTGGCTGGGGTGCCGCGGCGGTGATCGGAGCCGCGTATGCGTTCACGGCCCATGCGTTCGGAAAACTGACCATGTTCTTTGTTGCCGGAGCCGTTGCGGTTGAAGCCGGAAAGACGAAGATCTCCGAGCTTGACGGTCTCGGGAGGAAGATGCCGTGGGAGTTTGCTGCCTTCACGCTTGCAACGCTCTCGATGGCGGGCCTCCCGCCCATGGCCGGTTTCATCGCCAAATGGTACCTCTCGCTCGGGATTGGTGCCGGGTACACCGGTGAGTGGTGGATCCTCACAATCCTGGTTGCAGCAAGCGTCCTGAACCTTGCGTATTTCCTGCCGGTGGTGATGCGTGCCTTCTTCCCGCCCTGCGCGACAGATATCCCGGGCGTGCGGTGGACTCTCCGAGGCCCGGTAATCGTGACCGCTGCGGGCGCCCTTGTCTTTGGGCTCTGGACGGCCGGTCCCTGGAGCCCCTTTTCCCTCTGCCAGCAGATAGCGGCAGGGGTGACTGGCAGTACCGCTGCAGTAATATCCGGCACACTCACTATCGGGACTGCCATTCCGCCGTTCCTTATCTTCTTCATCGGCGCCCCGCTCGCCCTTCTCGCAACCGGCCGGGCACGGCAGGCGATCCTCATCCTCACCGGTGCCCTCGCCCTTACCGTAGTCCTCCTGTTACCCGGGGGATACTTTTCAGGAAGTGTCGCAGGCGGTGTCATGCAGTGGAACCTGCCGTTCATGGGATATACCCTGACGCTACTCAGGGTGGACAGCCTCTCGTACCTCACCGGCGTGATCTTTGCCATCATTACCTTCCTTGCGATCCTGTATGCAGCGGCATTCGCCCCGGCCCGCCTCCATCTCTATGCCATCCTCTATGCGGGTGCGTCGATGGGCGTGGTCTTTGCCGGTGACTGGATCACGCTCTTCTTCTTCTGGGAAGTCATGGCGATCACCTCCGCTTTCCTTATCTGGCAGGAGGCAGGAGAGGCCATCGGGGCGGGTTACCGCTACCTCCTCTTCCACGGGCTTGGCGGCACACTGCTTGGAGCCGGTATCGCCCTGCTCTTTATCGGCGCAGGTTCTCCCATCGTAGGACCCCTTGCCGGCATCCCCGATGCCACGCACCAGCTCTGGGCGGCGGTGCTCATCGTGCTCGGGATCGGCGTGAACTTAGCGTTCATCCCGCTCCATACCTGGCTGCCGGATGCCTACCCGCGGGCGCATATTGCCGCCAGCGTCTTCCTTTCCGTGTACACCACCAAGGCTGCCGTGTATCTTCTTGCCCGTGCCCAGCCCGGCACGGAATACATCGCCTTCATGGGTGCCCTGATGGCAGTCTACGGCGTGGTGTTTGCGGTCTTCCAGAACGATATGCGCCGGCTCCTCTCGTATCACATTGTCTCCCAGGTGGGCTACATGGTTGTTGGCGTCGGGCTTATCGGATGGTTGGGAGCCGCAAGTGCCACCGGGCAACTCGGCCTTGATGGTGGGATGGCACACGTGTTCAACCACATCCTGTACAAGGCTCTCCTCTTCATGGCCATCGGCGTCGTCATCTGGAAGACCGGCGAAAACCTGCTGAGCCGGGTCGGGGGCCTGCAGAAGAAGATGCCTGTGACCGCCCTCGCCTTCTGGGTTGCTGCGTTTTCCATTGCCGGTGTCCCGCTCTTCAACGGGTTCGTCTCGAAAGGGATGGTGCTTGCCGCAGCGGAACATACGAGCATCTGGCTCTGGGTCCTCCTGGAGATCGCTTCTTTCGGCACATTCCTGTCATTCCTGAAGCTGGGCTATTTCGCATTTCTCCGCGACGGCGACTCGCAGGCATCCGATCCCCCGCTGCTGATGCAGGCAGCCATGCTCGGCGCCGCAGCTCTCTGCATTATCATCGGCATCTACCCGACAGTCCTCTATGCGCTCCTTCCCTATCCCGTAACCTATGCCGCCTATGACCCGGCCCACGTGATCAGCGCAATCATTGTCCTGGGTGCTGCCGCAGTCTTCTTCTTTACTGCCGGCAGGACCCTGCTCCGGCCGCACGACACCCGGCTGAAGGATGTGGATATTTTCTATCATGCCGCAGGCCGCGGGCTTGTTGCGTTTGCCGGCCGGCTCCGCAATGCCTTCGCGCTGGTGTACGAAGTGGCGACTGCAGGAACCCTCCTGTTCTTTACGGCAGGGAAGATAGCCATGGGATGGGAGAACCGCGATGTGAACCATGACATGGCTGTCTTCTTCGCAGTCGTTGTAGCTTTGGTGGGCATCATGCTTGTGGGGGTCGGGTTATGATTACGGCAGATCCCGGCACACTCGTGCCCCTCTACATAGCCCTTGGAGGGATCGTCCTCTACGGTGTCATCAACCGGCTCCCCCCCGGTTACCGGCGGTGGAGTGGCACACTCTCTGCTCTCTGGCTTGCAGCAGCGTTCCTGTATCTCCTCCTCCTCATCTTCGAAAGTCCGCCCCCGCACGGGATACCGTATCTCGGCCTGACCTGCGGGCTCCTCGTGACTGGCCTCGGGGGGCTTGCCGCGTTCGCTTCGCAGGAGAGTCTTGACCCGGACGGGCCGGTGCGCTTCTATTACCCGCTCTGCCTCTTTGCCCTTGCCGGAGCAACGGCGATCGGTTTTGCTACCGACCTCTTCACCATCTTTGTCATGGTCGAGCTCTCCGCAATTCCGGTCTATGCCCTCGTTGCCTACCGCTACCGGGAGGACAGGAACGCGGTTCCCGCAGCGATGAAATACCTTGTCCAGGGTGTTGCCGGGACCCTGACTGCCCTTCTCGGGGTCGCGATCCTGTTCTACGCGGGGCAGACAACACATCTCGCCAGCCTTCCCGCAGCCCTGTCGGAAACCAGCCCGGCCGTGATCCTGCTTGCGGCCGTCCTCATCCTGCTCGGGTACGGCGTCAAGCTGGCCATCGTCCCGCTGCACACGTGGCTGCCGGATGCGTACGCCCTTGCCCCGCCCGGCGTGACGGCAATTATGGTCGGCGCAACGAAGACCGGGGTGCTCGTTGCTCTCTTCCTCTCCCTGACTGCCCTGCCATCCGACAACGGGATCATCTACGTTCTCGGGCTCATTGTCACGTTCTTTGCCCTCGTTACCATGACGGCCGGCAACCTGCTCGCCCTCAACCAGAAGGATCTCCGGTATATCCTTGCGTATTCGAGCGTGGCGCAGATGGGATACATCCTCCTCGGCTTCGGCATGGGTATGGTGTACGACTTTCCCTTTGCATTCACGGCAGGGCTGTATTACGCGATTGCCTACAGCATCATGAAAGGGGGAGCGTTCATTGCCGCGGATATCTTTACCCGGGAGGCTGGCACGGCGGAGGTGGAAGGGATGAAGGGTCTTGGGGCCCGGCACCCCATTCTTGGGGTTGCTTTTGTCATCTTCGTCCTTGGCCTGATCGGTGTCCCGTTCACCTGCGGCTTTTTGGGCAAGCTCCTTCTTGAGCAGGCAGGGATGGCAACGTCCCTGATGAGCGGGGTTGTCCTTGCCCTGATCCTTGCAGTCAACAGCGTGATCTCCCTCGGTTATTACATCCCCGTCCTCTCGACCATGATGTTCTCGGCTCCCGGTGCTGCCCTGGATGCGGGACCGGTGCAGAAAAATGCCCGCCGTTCCCGGAGTGCGATCATCGCCGTCGTGGCCCTTGCCGTTCTCACAGTCTACCTGGGCCTCTTTCCCGAGTCGTTCGACTGGATCACGTACGCTGCCGGACAGCTCACCCCGTGGGGGGCGGTCTGAATGGACCTGCCATTCCTCCTCTCCTCCGCACCCCTCATAGCAGGGTATGCGCTCGTGGTCTGCTACCTGATCTATGCCTGGTCGGAACGGATTGCACCGGTCTTCACGCCATCGGTGAACAAGATCATGCCGTATGTTGGCGGGGAGGCCATGGAGGGCCAGGCCTGCCATCCGGGGTATCAGTTCTTCTACATTGCCCTTTTCTTTGTTGTCGTCCACGTGGCAGCGCTCATCATTGCGATCGCGCCTGCCGACGCCCCGCTGGCCGGGACGCTGGGGTATCTCGGTATCATTGCCGTTGCCGTTGCCATCCTGAGGTGGGAGCAGTGACCGGCAGGGAAGGAGGTGGAGGGATGCCATGACCGGTGGCGAGCAGTCCTTAAGCCAGCGCCTTGCCACTTGGGCACGGGTGAAATCCCCCTGGGTCACGGTCTTCAACAGCGGTGCGTGCAATGCGTGTGACATTGAGATCATTGCCTGCCTTACACCGCGATTTGATGTGGAGCGGTTCGGGATCCTGGCAAAAGGGTCGCCCCGCCATGCAGATATCCTGATCGTGACCGGTGCGGTCACCTGGAAACAGGCATCGAGGCTTTTACGGGTCTGGGAACAGATACCCGAACCAAAATATGTGATCGCCTGCGGGGCATGCGGGGCCGCCGGGGGGGTGTTCCAGGGGCTCTACCACATCATGGGGGATGTCGGGAAGGTTATTCCGGTCGACATCTATCTTGCCGGCTGCCCCCCGCGACCGGATGAGATCATCAATGCCGTTGTCGCCTGCCTCAACCTGATGAAGGAGGACCTTATCCGGGGCGGAAAGGAATGGCGGAAGAAGGAAGAGAAGATGGAAAATACACCCGGAACGGGTGGTGAGGAGGTGAAGGTATGAATGGACAACTGACCGTGGACCAGGTAGCGGAGGCGACAAAGGAGTATGGACCAACGGAACGGGTGAGAAAGAACCGCATCAGGGTGAGTGCAGACACAAAGAAGATTCATGAGGCCATCAGGGCAGTGCAGCAGCATCTGGGCTGTGACCGCCTCATCCTCATCAGCTGCACGGACGATACGGAGAGTTTCGGGCTGACGTACCACCTCACCGGCCCCCACCGTACTATCGTTTCGCTTGCCATCGCCGTCCCCCGAACTACACCCGAGGCGGTGACCGTGTCGGATATACTCCCACCGGCAGCGATCTACGAGCGGCAGATCCACGACCTGTTCGGGATCGTCTTTCTCGGTCATCCGGGCCTCTCAAAGCTCATGCTGAACGAGGGCTGGCCGGATGGTGAATATCCCCTCCGGAAGGACTGGAAACCGGAAAAAGGAAAAATCTATGACGGGGCTCTGCGGGGGGGTGCCTGACATGGCGGAGATGATGGTCCCCATCGGTCCGCAGCACCCGGCGCTCAAGGAACCGGTCAACTTCCAAATCTTTGCGGAGGGGGAGAAGATCGTCCGGCTCGAACTTAACCTCTCCTATAACCACCGGGGCATCGAGAAGGCAGCCGAGGAACGCAATTTCATCCGCGTCCTCCCGCTCCTGGAACGTGTCTGTGGCATCTGCTCCCACTCCCATGCAACGGCCTTTGCCAAAGGGATCGAGGAGATCATGGGCCTTGAGATCCCGGCACGGGCGCAGTACATCCGCACCATCATTGCGGAACTCGAACGGATGCACTCCCATCTTCTCTGGCTCGGTGTTGCCGCCCACGAGATAGGGTTTGACACCCTCCTGATGTGGACCTGGCGCGACCGGGAGGCGGTGCTGGACACGCTCGAGGAGATGTCCGGCAACCGCGTCCACTACAACATGAACGAGATCGGCGGGGTGCGGCTCGACATTACCCGGAAGCAGGTGGAAGCAGCGGAACAACGGCTTCCTGTTCTGGAAGAGCGTATTGCGCAGTACCTGGACATGATCAGCCGGCAGGAGTCGGTTCTGCTCCGCTTCCGGGGTGTCGGGAAACTCTCGAAGGAGGAGATCCTGGCGTACGGTGCAGTCGGCCCCACCGCACGCGCAAGCGGCGTGGATAACGATGCCCGACGGGACGACCCCCATCTCGTCTATGACGAAATTCCCTGGAACGTAGTCACGGACACGAGTGGCGATGTGTACGGCAGGACAAAGGTGCGCATCGGGGAGCTTGCCGAGAGCCTGAAGATCGTGCGGCACTGTATCGAGAACCTTCCCGAAGGACCGGTCCGTGTTGCCAGTGCGCCCAAAGCGGCGCCAAAGGGGGAAATCCTCTCGCGGTACGAGGCTCCCCGTGGCGAGCTGGCGCACTTCATCCGCACCAATGGTACGGACAAGGCTGAGCGCCTCGACATCCGGACACCAACGCTGGCGAACTGGACATCGGTGGCAAAGGCCCTTGTCAACCAGAACCTGGCAGACATCCCCGTGATCGTGGCGGCCATCGATCCCTGCCTCTCGTGCACTTCGCGGATGACCCTGATCGACACCGGCACCATGACACAGGGCTACATCACATGGGACGAACTGGTACGGAAGTGCCGGGCACGGTACGGTACGGGAGCGCAGCGATGAGCGATCTCCTCATGCTTGCGGTGTATATCTTCATCTTCCCCGGGTTCCTGTTCCTATTCCTTTATGCCCTCCTCTTCCAGTTCCTCGACCGTAAGCTCGCGGCCCGGATGCAGCACCGGGTCGGCCCGCCGCCCCTCCAGCCGCTCGCCGATTTCATCAAAACGCTGGGAAAGGAGGTGATCGACGTAAAGGGTATCGATCGCGGGGCATTCGGCGCAGCCCCGCTTATCGCCCTTGCCGCGGTCATGACCGCCTTCCTCTATATTCCGGTCATCGGGGCAAGCCCGCTTGCCTTCCAGGGAGATCTCATCCTCGTCCTCTATCTCATGACGCTGCCAACCCTCGCACTCTTTGTCGTGGGCTGGCTGAGCCGGAACGTCTTTGCCTGCATCGGCGGGATCCGCACGGTCACCCAGCTCTTCATCTACGAGGTGCCCTTCTTCCTCGTCATGCTCGCACCGGCACTGATGGCCGGTTCCTGGTCGGTGTCGGCAATCGTGGCATGGCAGCAGGTGCACCCCTGGTGTGCATTCCTCCAGCCCATCGGGTTTGTCATCGCGCTGATCGCATTGCAGGCAAAGCTTGAACGGACGCCCTTTGACATCCCTGAGGCAGAGACAGAGATCGTCGCCGGGCCATGGACCGAACTGACCGGGCACCGGCTGGCTCTCATGAAGCTGGCATTTGACGTATCTCTCGTCACCGGCAGCGCCCTCATCGCGGCCCTCTTCCTGGGAGGCCCCGCGCTCCCGTGGCCCCTTGCCCCGGCATGGCTTGCCACTCTTGCGGGCTTTGGCCTATTCCTCATAAAGACACTTGCCGTCCTGTTCATTCTCTCCGCCTTCCGGGTCGCCACGGGCCGTATCCGCATCGACCAGCTCAATGATATTGGCTGGAAATACATTGCAGGGGCTGCACTCTTCCAGGTAGCGCTCGTCCTTCTCATGAACGCGTGGTGGGTGCAGCCATGGGCGTGATACGGGAGATGCTGTACAACCTGCTCTCAAAACCGTTCACTATCCTCTACCCGTACGAGAAGGCCCCGATCCCCGGCACGTTCCGCGGGGAGGTGGCAATCGATGATGACAAATGCATCGGGTGCTCGAAGTGCTCGCTGGTCTGCCCGCCGCAGGTGATCACGATGATCGATGGCCCGCGGGAGGTCGGGTTCAAGGGAAAGAGTCTTACCCGGAAGAAGCGGCCGCAGGTGAAACTCTACCAGTGCATCCGCTGCGGGCTCTGCGAGCGGCACTGCCCAACCGGTGCGATCCACCTGAAGGACACGCTCTCGGGCTGCGGAACGGACAAGGAAGCCGTGATAACGTAATGGAGAATGCAGTTCCGGTTTTAGAAGCCCTGAAAAAAAGGCTTGAGGGCACCCGCAGGCTGGCGGTGGTTGGAGTAGGTGACGACCTCAGTCTCGCTGACAGGTTGGGAATGACCGCAGCACGAGAGATCGACCGCCAGAAGATCCCTGGGGTTCAGGTCTTCCTTGCCACGACTGTACCGGAGAACATCACTGGTGCGCTCAGGAGATATGGGCCGGATCATGTCCTCATCCTGGATGCGGCAGATATGGGAGAGCGGCCCGGGACACTGGCAATCATCGCACCGGGGCAAGTCCGGGCCTGTTTCTTCTCAACGCATGCTCTGCCACTGCCGGTTGTGATGGAGTACATCGAGCGGGAGATCGGGGCACCAGTTACCCTGCTGGGGATCCAGCCTGATAAGGACGGAAAGAACGACATGGATGGGGATACGCTTCCCCCGATCGATAAAAAACTGCGATTATTGTCTGCATTCCTGAAAAAGGAATTGTCATGATGAAATGGGGCCCGCCTCCCGCCTCATCGGATTGACATTGGCACCTTCCATCTCTCCCCCGGCCCAGGCAAACCGTTCCCGGATCGTGGGTGGGATCTCTTTCTCGTCAATCGGGACAAAGCCAAAGGAACCATAGAACTTCTCAAGGCCGATGACCGAGTGCATGTAAAGAACGGCATCCTGCCCGCACGCTTCCACAAGCCCCCACACAACGGCGTTTGCATACCCGTTGCCGCGCTGACTGGCAGGTGTGAAGACCCCGTCAACCTCAAGCCCGTCCGGGTGCCTCCTGCAGCGTGCGAGCGAGACTACCTGCCCCTCATGGAATGCCGCAAATATCCGGTCTGTTTCCGGGTCTCCCGTTGTGTTGTGGTAAGCGGTCCAGAGGGTGTCTGCGATCGGGAACTCAAGGGACAGCAGCTCCCTGACAGTCGCTCCCGTGCGGTGTCTTGTGACAAACCGTTCCGGTGCAGGTGCAACGGGGAGCTTTGGGGCATCTTTGCTGGCGCCCTCGAACCGGAAGCTCCCCTGCGGAACATGGATGACGAACCGCGCTCCTTTTCCGGCACTACCGGTCTCCCGAAGGGAGATGCCGGAGACTTCCGCGACCTGCCGGCAGACAAAGAGCCCGATCCCCGCGTGCCGGCCGGCATCATACGTGAAGATCTTCTCCTTCATATCGGCAGGGATCCCGGCGCCGTCATCCTGGAAGATGAGGTCAAGCCCATCCGGTGCCTCATGGAAGGTGACGACAACGTTCCTGACGGTCCCGTTGCTGTACCGGACCGGGTTCTCCAGAAGGTGGGTAAGGACATCGGCAAAGAGCGGATCGGCATATACCTCGAGGCGCCCAGTCCAGATCCGGATCGAGACCCTCCCGTCATCCATCGGGATTCTGTTGGATTCAAGTGTCCGCTGCACCGGGATCCATACCTGCGGGAGCGCTCCCAGATCCTTGTAGGACTCGGTGACAAAGAGCTGCCGGGCAATATTCCATGCAAGCTCTCGGATCCGTTCAAAACACCCGCGGGTTGCAGGATCGGAAGATCTAACAACTGCATCGTCAACTGTTTCGATGATGCAGTCGATCGTGGAGTGGAGATGGTCCGTGGAGAAACGGGAGAGGAGGCTGAGCTTGTCGTTTGCCTTCTTTAAGGCCTGCTCGGTGTGAACCCGGTTCGTGATATCGAAAAAGGTGAGGACCGCCCGGCCTCCGGGGAGTATGGCGGCCGAGACGAGAACGTTGCAGGACGTGTCGTCCGGAAGAGCAAACCGGGTCTCGGCCGCATATACCGCGCCATCATGGGAGAGACGGCGGAAGAATTCCTCTGCATCGTCACCCCTCCACAGGGACAGGGCAGGGGTGCCCTTCAGATCCGCGGCCTTTCTTCTGAGCAGCTCCACGGCCTTCCAGTTGACGGTCTCAATTGTGCAGCTGCCCCCCGCATCGGTAATCACGATGCTCCCCCCCTCCGAATGGTCGAAGAGCCCTTTGTAGAGGCTCTCCTGCTCCCTTAGCCTCCGGGTCAGGGTCGCGATCAGCCACGCAATGGCCACGATGATAATGGCTCGTATAAGAGCTTCGATGAGAACCTCCTGCAAGGTACCGGCAAGGAAGAACACAAGAAAGAGATACGTCACAGCAATCCCTGCTGCAATGAGGACACCCTGGCGTGGGTATCGATACGCCGCGATAACTATTGGAATATACAGGAGGTGAGAGAACATGGTTGAGATCCCGAACAGTAGACCGATCGAGACGGCAAGGAGCGTTGCCGCGGCAGATCCTCCTATCGCCGCAATCCAGAGAAGGTCGCGGCTATCTGCCCTCGATGTGAATTTCACCGGTATCCCCCGCATTTTTCAACAGAGACCTTCATGGAGGGATGTGGGAAACAGGACTACATGAGAATTGTGTTTTGATCGAAAGGCAAGCTCCCCGGGTCATTCAAAAGAAAATGTCTCCGGTATCAGCGTCTGTAAGTCCACAACAACCGCGAGCGCCGGTGTCGGGTTGACGTTCATCTGCTTCTGGAATGCGGTCTGGGACTGCCAGGTGCCGGCATTGACCCCGAGCACACCGCGGTAGGTGGTGATGCCCTTGATGTGGACGTGGCCCGTGTGGAGAATCTCGGGGATGGGGTCGATGATCATCCGGTCGATCCTGCCGGCGGCAATCGGTGTCCGGCGGCCGTACGCGGGGGCGAGGTGACGGCGGATGAGCATCTCCTCCATCATCAGCCCGGAATGCTCGTAGGATGCGCCGGGGATGAGGCCGATCATGTCATCGATGGACCGGCCATGGTACATCATCACCCGCACCCCCTGGAGGTTGACGACGGCAGGGTTCTCGACCTGCATGCAGTTTTGCGGGAACTTCTTTGTGAATGCCTCGGGGATGACCGGCTGGGGCTCGGCGCCCCGCACCACGTCGTGGTTGCCGGGCGAGATGATGATCTTCATCCGTGACGGGAGATCGGAGAGCATCGCCCCGAAGGCATCGTACTGCTCGTAGATGTTTTTTATCGTCAGCTCCTGGTCCTGCCCGGGGTAGATGCCGATCCCGTCCACGAGGTCGCCTGCAATGAGGAGATACTGGTAATCGGAATCCGAGAGCCAGTCCGCGAACCGGTTCCAGGCCTCCTCAAGGAACGTGTTGCTCCCCACGTGCACGTCAGAAATGAGCACGGCCTTTCCCGGCTTGTCGCTCTTGAACGGCGTATTGTCGATACGGATGTCCGGGCGGTAGAGGAACTCGGCAAAGAAGAGGCGGCCGTCATTCGAGAGTTTCCCCTTGACCCCGATTACCTCGTCGTGGACGATCTTCTCTGCATCGGCAAAGACCGGACGGTCCTTCCGGAAGAGGACGGAGATGCTGGCCGAGGAGTCCTCGATCTCTGCGATGCGGTGACCGTTTTTCGTGGTGCTCACGTCCACAACCATGCCGATGACCGTGCACTCCTCCTGCCGGTACCGGGTATTCTTGGTGAGCCCCTCGATGGGCATTGCGCCGGTCCGGCCCCGGATCATCCCGCCGAGCCGGCTGAACCGGTCCCGGAAATAGTGCAGGTAATCGCCGGTCCCGTTGACCGGCCCCGAGGTGCCCGGGGTGCCGCTCACTACCTCGACCGTGGGATCAAGGAGGAAGCGGGTGCCGTCCCTTGTCGGGCGGATGCCCGGGATATGCTTTGCGGAAACGACAATGGTGTCCTCCGGCACCCCCGCGATGATGCGCTCGATCAGGTCCGGCTCGTTGTTCTCCAGGATATAGCGGACCACCTCGGGGTGGACCTGGAGCCTGGTGTCGAGAAACCGGAGCGCGATCTCCTGCGCAGTCAGCATACCAGATCATTGGTTCTCAAGAAATTATAGCCTGTTATCCTGTCATGAGTGAGGCCGGGAGGCGGGTTCATTATTTCCCACGAATAACAGGTACCAACGAACGGGGATGCGGGTATCATGTACGAGATTATCGCAACGCTGGCGCTGGGAGTAATCATCGGGTTCACCGGCGCGCTCGCCCCCGGCCCTACGCTGGTGGCAACCATCAATGCCTCCCTGTCAGGGAACTGGACAGCCGGGCTGAAAGTCTCCCTGGGTCATATCGTTATCGAGACTGCCATCTTCTTCCTTGTCATCCTCGGCCTTGCCAGCATTGCGAGCCCCTACACGTCGGCCATCGCCATAGTCGGCGGGACAGCCCTGATCATCTTTGGTGCCATGACCCTTGCGGGAAGCAGGAACGCCACGCTCTCCACCGGTATGGGATCGGGAGGCTCCGGCCCGTACATGGCAGGATTCGTGACGAGCGCCGCCAACCCTTACTTCTGGATCTGGTGGCTCTCGGTGGGAAGCGCCCTCTTACTCCAGTCGCTTGCGGGGGGGATCGTCCTTGCCGTCGCCTTCATGATCGGTCACTGGGGGGCCGACACCGCCTGGTACACGTTCGTCTCCACCAGTGTCGCAAAGGGGAGGAGCCTCCTCTCCGACCGGACTTACCATATCATCATGGCGGCCTGCGGGGTCTTCCTGATCCTCTTCGGGCTCTACTATCTCTCCGGGGCCATCCTTCCGCACTGATCAGGGAGTATGGTGGTGCACCACCATCGCATCAATCCCGTATGGTTAATCTGCCCACGGTTCAACACTATACAAAACTCCCGAGCAGGTATCCCGATGGCTGACAAAGACTCCCCCCGCGACCTCCGCACGCTCATCGCACAATTCCGCACCAGCGAGCACTGGGCGGTCTCGCTTGCCCGCGACCTTCTCTGGGTCGGCTGCGTTGTCGGCGGCATCGCGCTCGCCCTCTTCCTCATCTGCGGCACCTGGCCTGCGGTCGTGACCATCGAATCGGGGAGCATGGTCCCGAACATGAACGTCGGAGACCTTGTCGTCGTGGTCCAGAAGGACCGGTACGGGGAGCTGCTGACCTGGGACCAGGGGAAGGCAGCGGGGGTTCCAAAGTTCAACAGTTACGGCGACGTCATCATCTACAAGCCCAACGGCAACACCATTGTCCATCCCATCATCCACCGGGCCGTGGCGTACGCGAGAGCGGGCACCCCGATAACGGAGATCCGGGGCAACCAGCTCGTTACGAATTACACCGCTGACCATGACGGGTATATCACGTGGGGCGACCACAACCCGTACCCGGACCAGTTCTCCCGGTACGAGGCGATTGGTACTCCCGAACCAGTGAAGGATGAGTGGATTGTTGGCAAGGCACTCTTCACGGTCCCCCTTGTCGGCTATCTCCCGCTCCATATCTGGGAAGTAGTGATTGTGGTTGTCATCATCATGGCCCTCCACGAGCTCTGGCTCCGCTCCCGTGAGGAGAAGAACGAGAAGGGCAGCGGACAGAAGAAGCGGCAGGGAAAGAGGAAGTGAGGTGGTGCCATGACAGAAATCCGGGCCCTCTTATCCGATGTCATGGAAGGCCACCGGCTTAACGAGCAGGAGGCAGAGCAGCTCCTGAAAGCAACCGGCCGCGACGTGTGGCGGATTACATCAGCCGCCGACGAGATGCGGGAGCGCCGGGTCGGTGATACTGTCACCTATGTCCGCAACCAGAACCTGCACGTCACAAACATCTGCAAGAACCTCTGCGGGTTCTGCGGCTTTGGCCGTAAGGCAACGGACGAGGGTGCCTATTGCCATGACAAGGCTGCCATCCAGGAGCAGGCACGGCTTGCAAAGGAACGCGGAGTTACGGAGATCTGTTTCCTCTCGGGAGTCCACCCGGGGTTCACGCTTGACACCTACTGCGAGATGATGGACTGGGTGCACGAGGCCTTTCCCGGTGTCCACATCCATGCGTTCAGCCCCGACGAAGTTGCCCATGCGGCAAAGAAGGGGAAGATGCTGACAACCGATGTGCTCACCCGGTTGAAACAGGAGGGCCTCGGGACCATCCAGGGGACGGCCGCGGAGATTCTCGTGGATTCGGTACGAAATGTGATCTGCCCCCGCAAGGTGCCCACAGCGGAGTGGATCCGGATTATTAAGGAGGCGCACCGGGCCGGCATGCGGTCAACAGCGACCATCATGTACGGCTCGTACGAGACCCCGCGGGACCAGGCCGAGCACCTCCGGCTCCTGCGGGAGGTCCAGGATGAGACGCACGGGTTCACCGAGCTCGTGACCCTCCCCTTTGTCCACACCAACACCCCGCTCTGGCAGCAGGGCCTTGCCCGTGCCGGCCCTACAGGGAGGGAGGACCTGCTGATGATAGCGGTCTCGCGCCTCTTCCTCGACAATTTCGCCAATGTCCAGGTGGCTTGGGGCAAGGTCGGCCTGAAAATGACCCAGCTCGCCCTCCTGTCGGGTGCCAACGACCTTGCAGGCACCATGTTCACGGACGACGTGACCGGTGATGCAGGGGGGGCGGCTTCCGACTATCTCGACCCGAAAGACATGGAGCGCATCGTCTCCGATCTCGGGCGGACACTCCGGCAGCGGACAACGCTCTACGAGCTGGTGTAAGAAAAAGAAAACCGAATTTTAAATGTCCGGAACTTACAGCAGTTCCAGCGCCTGCTTCCCGGTCATCCCGTTCGTGACACCGCGGTTCATTGCCGAGCGGTTCGTCTCCTTGACAATCCCCTTTAAGAGGTCGTCGATTGTTGCGATGGACGGACCCGAGGACGGTTTTACCTTCGCCGCCGGGTAGCTGAACGAATCGAGCGCCGCAACATCAAATGCACCGCACCCGACCAAGCCCACGTCCGTCTTGACCGCGACCAGGTTTGCCGGGCCGAGCGGGATAACAAACCCTTCCGCCTTCTTCCGTGACAGTCTGACTTCAGTCTGCTGCATATTCTCAACAGGAATGGTTGCCGTTCCGGGTGAATAATCCTGCGGGACGGGATTTCGATATCTTTATTCTTCCGGGATGCCACTCTCCGTAGCAGGAACAGGAGAGACACTATGGGCAGGGACCTGAAGAGATTGCTGGATGATGTCCGGGGTGGCCACCGGATGAACGATAAGGAGGCCCTCCTGCTGTTTCGGACAAAAGGTCGCGAGGTCTGGGAGATCGCTGCTGCCGCCGATGAGATGCGCGAGCAGCGGGTCGGCAATGCCGTGACCTATGTCCGGAACCAGAACATCAATGTCACGAACCTCTGCGTCAATGCCTGCGGGTTCTGCGGGTACTCCAAGAAGCCCGGCGAGGAAGGGATCTACTTCCATGACAAGGCGCAGATCCAGAGAAGGGCAGCCCTTGCGACAGAGCGTGAGTGTACGGAGATCTGCACGGTGAGCGGCCTCCACCCGGACTTTTCCGCCCAGTCCTACACGGACGTGTACCGCTGGATCCACGAGGCAGCACCGGGTATCCACCTCCACGCGTGCAACCCGATGGAGGTTGCCTTTGCCGCAAAAAAGAGCAACAAGAGCACGGTCGAAGTACTCGAAGCGATGAAGGAGGCAGGCCTGAACTCAATGTGCGGGACAGCGGCGGAGATCCTTGTTGACGATATCCGGGAGAAGATCTGCCGGGAGAAGATCCCGACAAAGGAGTGGGTCCGGATCATCACCGAGGCTCACGGACTCGGGATTCCCTCGACGGCAACCATCATGTACGGCCACTGCGAGAGCGATAAGGACCGGGTGGAGCACCTCTCGATCCTCCGGGACATCCAGGACGAGACGAACGGGTTTACCGAGTTCGTGCCGCTCTCGTTCATCCACATGAATACCCCGATCTACCGGCAGGGGAAGGCCCGGGCCGGGGCGACCGGACGGGAAGACCACCTGATGGTCGCGGTGGCCCGGCTCTTCCTCGACAATTTCACCAATATCCAGGTCTCGTGGGTGAAAGAAGGGATCAAGATGGCCCAGCTCGGCCTGATTGCCGGGGCAAACGACCTCGGTGGTACGGTCTTTGAAGAGAGCATCTCGAAGGGCGCCGGGGCAACCAACACCGATTACCTTGACCCGAAGGAGATGCAGCGGATAGCAGAAGATATAGGCCGGCCGCTCCGCCGGAGAACAACGCTGTACAAGCTGGTCACGTAAAACCGGGACTCGTAAAAAAGAACGGGACTGGGTATCAGTCGTGGCTGGGCTTTAGGAGGCGCACGATCTTGTCCCCGATCTTCTGCGCCCGCTTCATGGCCTTCTCGTCTTTTAACACATCGCCCTCGTGGTATCCCGTACCCTTGACGCACCCGAGCGAAGCGAACTCGTGCGTGGAGAGGAAGGCTTCGAGTGTCTGGATGGTCCGCACCGCCCCCTTGTTGGCATGGACGGCTACTGCCACTCCTTTCTTGCCCGAGAGCTTGCGGTCATGGTACAGGGAATAGGTACGGTCGATGAAATTCTTGAGCTGGCCGCAGACATCGTAGTAATAGGTCGGCGAGCCGATGACAAGGACATCGCACTTCAGCACCTTTTGCGCCACGTCGTCCCAGTCATCGTTCTCGATAATGCACCATTTCTTCTCCTTGCACTTCTCGCAGCCAAGGCAGGGCAGGATCTTCCTCCCCGCAAGGGAGACAAACTCGGTCTTGATGCCCCCCTCCTCGCACCGGCCGAGGACCGCCCCGACCAGTTCCGCCGTGTTCCCCTTCTTGCGCATGCTTCCCGAGATACCCAGGACCTTTACCTCCCTCATGCCTCCATCTCCCTCATATGATATCGTTACTGCACTCCCGGTTCATGATAGTTGTGGTGACTGCAACGAGCCCGAGGCGGTTGAAGGCGGAGACGATCTCGTCGTGCGGGTTTTTGCGGCGAAAGAAGAGGTGGGAAGGGCAGGTGCAGTCGCTGCACCCAACGGCAGGGACGGACGGCCCGCCCAGCGTTTCCGCGAGCCTGCACTCGAGCCGGTCGGTGGTCAGCGCGTGCACCGTATATTGGAGAGAAAAGCGATCCGAGCAGGAGAGATAATCGATATGCCATTTCGGCCGCTTGTCCTTTGCATGGGAGAGGCTGACGTGGCGGGAAAGCCGGGCAAGCCCGCCGCTGCCGAGCGCTGAACCGACATAGACATGCCAGCCCCTCCGGAACGTAACGGGGCCGAGCGCCCCAATGCGTACGGTGCACGCGGGGTTGTTGAACGCCAGACAGTAGATGCCCTTATCCATAACCGCTCTTCATCAGGCCGACCGCAGCGGCAATGCACCTGCCACCGGCCTGTTCTGTGGGCTCCCCATGCCCTGCATAGAGCCCTTCGACCTCCAGCGCCGCGAGACGGTCGAGCGACCGGGCAAGCTCGGTCCGGCTCCCGCCTGGGAAGTCATAACGCCCGAAGTAGCCGTCGGCAAAGACCGTGTCCCCGCTGATGAGCACCCGGTCCTTCTCAGCATACAGGCAGATGCAGCCGGGGGTGTGGCCGGGGGTGTGGATGACCTGGAAATCACCGACCGTGTCCCCGTCGGAGAGGCCGATATCCGGCGCAATCCCAGGGGACCGGGCGCCAAAGTTCATCGAGAGGCTGTGGAGATCCTCGACCAGCCCCCGGGCATCGGCCTTGTGGATGGCGACCTTCGCCTTGCACATGTGCGCGATCTCCTTTACATGGGCGATGTGGTCGTAGTGGCAGTGGGTCAGAACGATGGTGTCGATCGCTTCCTTGTACGGTGCAACTGCCATCGGCATCACGCCGGTATCAACGAGAATGTTGCCGATAACATACGAGTTCGCGAAGATCGATCCGCCGGGTATCCACCTGACCTGCATGCACAATAATAAGGACTCAAAACAGATGTTTCTTATGGATTTGCTCATCCGCAGGTGCCAGAAAGGTCTCCCCCGGGAACTGGGGGCCGTGGCGAAAGCGGAAGGAATAGAGCCGGCAGCGCTTGCACGGGGGATCGCCTCGGGCAGGATCGTTGTCCCAAAGAACCCGGCCCGGAAGCACAAGGCATGCGCCATCGGCGAGGGCTGCACGGTCAAGATCAACGTGAACATCGGGACCTCAGGCTCCCGGTGCGACCCCGCGATGGAGATGAAGAAGGCGCAGGCGGCGCTCGATAATGGCGCCGATGCCTTAATGGACCTCTCGACCGGTGGCGACCTGGTCGCGATCCGGAAGAAGATCCTCAAGCTCGATACAACGGTCGGCACCGTCCCGGTGTATGAAGCCGTCCGCCGGGCCGGCAATGCCGGCGATGTCACGGCCGACCTGCTCTTCAAGGTCATCCGCGAGCACTGCAAACAGGGCGTTGATTTTCTCACCCTCCACTGCGGCGTGAACCTCCAGGCGCTCGAAGCCCTCAAAGCGGACCCCCGGCTGATGGGAGTCGTAAGTCGTGGGGGGTCATTCCACTGCGCCATGATGATGCAGCGGGAAGAAGAGAACCCGCTCTATGCCGAATACGATTACCTGCTCGAGATCCTCGCCGAGTACGATGTCACCATCAGCCTCGGTGACGGGATGCGGCCCGGTTGCATCCAGGACGCGGGGAAACTGGCAAAGTCCGTGGAGTACAACACGCTCGGCCTCCTCGCACGACGGGCCCAGGACGCCTGTGTTCAGCGGATGATCGAGGGCCCGGGCCACATGCCTCTCGACCAGGTGGGCTACAACGTGAAGATGATCAAGGAGATCACGGACAATGCGCCTCTCTATCTTCTCGGCCCGCTCGTCACCGACATCGCGCCGGGCTACGATCACGTTGTCGCGGCTGTCGGCGGTGCAGCAGCCTGCCTGAACGGCGCCGACTTCCTCTGCATGGTCTCGCCGAGCGAGCACCTGGCCCTTCCTGACGTTGCCGACATTGTCGAGGGCACCCGGGTTGCGAAGATCGCTGCCCACATCGGCGACACCGTGAGGAAGCCTGAAGGCTGGCGGATGGACCGCGAGGTGCAGATGGCCGAGGCCCGGCACGAGCTTGACTGGGACGGGCAGTTCCGGCAGGCCCTCTATGGCGACCTTGCCCGGAGGATCCATTCCCGTGATGGCGAGACTGATACCTGCTCGATGTGCGGGGATCTGTGTGCAGTCAAGATGGTGAACGAGCTGTTCGGGACTGGGAAGAAAGGAACAAAAATCGTGAAAAGAAAGAAAAGAGCGTAAAGTATTCAATTACTCTTTTTTGGAACATTTCAGCTTCCCACGTCTTCAAAAAATATAACATCGGACAATTCCATCCATTATACTAAGAGGGAGAATTTACCGTGCCACGGATCAGCCAGACCGGAAAAAAGCGTTCCGTTGACGAAATCCGGCAGAATCTACGGAAACATCTGCCGGAACTCCGGGAACGATTTGGCATTTCGTACCTCGGGCTGTTCGGTTCCTATGTACGGGGCGAGCAAACAAAGACAAGCGATGTGGACATCCTTGTTGAGTTCGACCGACCGGGAACCCTCCTTGATTTTATCCACCTCCAGAATGATCTGCAGGACCTTCTCGGAGTACGGGTGGACCTTGTAGAGAAAAGCGGGCTCAAACCGGCAATCAGGCCACACGTGCTTGCGGAAGTTGTACCGGTATGACGAGCCCGAAAGAGAAACGTGGTGCAGCGGAATATCTCACTGATATCCTGGATGCCATTCATGCAGCCCGCGGGTTTTCCCGGGGAGTGACGTTTGAAGAGTTCCGCGACAACCGCGAGAAACAGTTTGCTATTATCCATGCTCTTGAGATAATAGGGGAGGCTGCAAAGCAAGTGCCGCTCTCCGTACGGAAAGAGTACCCGGATATTCCCTGGCGGGACATTGCCGGAATGCGGGACCGACTCATCCATGGCTATTTTTCCGTGAACCTTGAGCGGTTATGGAATACGGTACGTGATGATCTGCCGGATCTTGAGACGAAGCTGGGAGAGAGGAAGTCCTGACGTGTCTGTTGCCGCAACGGAGACCTGCCCGATGCGTGGGGACCTCTGTGCGGTCAAGATGGCGAACGAGCTGTTCGGGACCGGGAAGAAGGGGAAAAAAGATAAAAAAGTAGAGTAGGTGGTGGATAGGATTGAGTGGTATTCAACCAACGATTAATCCCTCACTTCCCCTTCTCGATAGTCAGCTAGAAAGACTCTGTAGATTGATCCGTGAAGAAAAAGTCATTTTGTGGGTTGGCTCAGGTTTTTCAAGTTATGCCGGTTACCCAACCGGAACACAGCTTACGGCAATCATGCTCTCCTCCTTAGGTTATTTTCCAGGAAATACACCAGATCCTTCTACGCCATCATTGGAGAACGCAGCTGATTTTTACGTTAAACATAAGGGAAGGGAAAGACTAAACGCGTTTCTTATTGAACAATTCGGTAAAGAACCGTCCAGCTGTGATCTCCATGACTCTCTGGCACGGATCAATCGCATCAAGTATATTGTGACAACGAATTATGATCCTCTGTTCGAACGAGCATATGGAGACAGGATTGTAGTCGTTTCCCGGGATGACGATTTGCCTGCATCGACAGAGTATCCTGATAAAACAATCCTGTTAAAGATTCACGGGGATATTTCTCACCCAGATTCAATTGTCATTACATCAGAGGATTACAATAAGTTTGATGCTGATACGATCATTTGGAGTAAAATTCGATCATTGCTTGCGGAATACTCTGTGGTATTCATCGGGTACTCCCTACACGATTCAAATGTGGAGAAGATGCTCCACGGTATCTATACCCGGCTCAAAGGGAAGAAACACCCGTATTTTTTTATAACCCGAAAGATCGATGGTGCAAAGCAGAAAGATCTTGCTTTTTATAATTTGCATTTCATTGAGATGGATACGGCCACCTCTATCGATTACATCACTGGCAATGCGATCCAATTTTCATATCTCGATTGTATGAGAAAGCCTGAGTTGTTTTTAAAATCTGATCAAATTTTTGATAAAATGGGAAAGCGGTTTGATCCTACGATTAGTGGTGGAAAAGTAAAGCATCTATCAATGGTGTCAACGCGACCGAATGTCCCGTGCGAATTTAAGGTAACAATAGCATCCAAAACAACGGACACACCGCCACAATTATTGGCATTTCAAAAATTGATAACCGGTGAGAGTTTTGATCCGGTGACTCTCACAGATTCTGAATGTAATATCACTATTCGCGATGGAGAAGTGAATGGAATTTTTTTTATTGATCCATCTATCCAATATTTCCCCTCATTATCAATATCTCCCACACCAGCGGAGGGAGGTCCTGTTGATCTCCAGATTCAGAATGATTCAATTCGAATTAGTAATCTGGAAATGAAAATTTTTGTATCTGAGATTTTGTCAAAATGCCAAATCGAAGATCTTAACTTTACCTTAACGCTCACCTTTCCCAAAGGGAAACGAGAGGGCACGCTCAATCTCTCAATGCATCACATTGCATCCGATATTGAACGTGGCCGACTCATCTACAATCTATTCGATAGGTGGATGCATGGTGAAGTACTGGAATTATTGACTGATCGCTTACCCTCACCTATACTAATCCCATTCCCCCTCGATGCAAAGATACCGGCAAATTCGCCTCCAATACATGCTCTTTATCAATTATATACGGATTTGTCTGATATTCAGAGAATTTTAAGGTTAAAGATCCATCTACCGAGTACCCTTTCTCCGGAAGAGTGCAGAACTATTCAATATTTGGCGGCATTTGTCCGAGGAAGATGTGAGAAGGTCGATCTCCTCCCAACAACCATTGGAAATACAGACCAGATGAGGAAAATCGTTGCGATAAATGAACCAGCACCCTTCAGAATTGAGGGAGAGGATGATCGGCTTAAGGATAAATATGAGTTATTCGGGAGGACACTTATCGTTCCCTTTGTTCTCGAAGGATCTAATGTTATTATTGCGAATGTTGAAGAAGTCCAAGAGGAAATCAAGCGCGGGGAGACAGAACTCCATCTTAATTGGAAAAGTGTGACCGGCGAATTCTGTAAAAAATTTAATCCACACCCTTCTATTAGCTCATTGCCTCCTGCCAAATCAGATGAGAAATCTCTTGAAAAATTTTCATCGCGATCATGATGGTGATCGAAAAACTGATCCGGATCGATCAAACCTTGATAAAAATGACCTGTGGACCTGCGAGGTGCTCTCCCTCTGACGCTCTCGGGGGCTCTTCCCCCACCGCGTGGGCACCCCCCGGTTGTGATGACGCCGTATTGCCCGTACACAAATTTTTTGAAGATGACTGAACAGGTAATACAGAGGCATCGCCTGCGCCCACGCCCCCTTGGGGGCGGGCTGGCGCAAGGGGGGTTACGGGAGTTACTCCCGTTAAAGAATACAGAGAAATCTCAATTGATTCAGGAGTTCTCCCGCTTTTTCCGCCCGCCTTCTCGCGGAGCAATCCGTTTCACCACCTGCTCAAACTCCGGGTCCGGCAGTTCCGCCTCGTTCGCAACCCGCCGGGCTGAAAATTTCTCGTACTCCCCGAGCGCCAGATGCCGGGCGATCTCCATAGTTACCTCCCCCCTGTCCTCCAGGATCTCCTGCTCGTTGAACCTGAGGAAGGCATCGAGTCTCTCCTTCCACTCCTTCATGTACACCGGCTGCTTTTTCTGGGCCTGCATCTCGGCATAATCGAGATACATCGTGATGATCCGGTTCAGGTTCCCGATCTCCGTCGCATTGAGGTAATTCTTCGCAACCGTCACGTCGCCCTTCCGTACTTTAGCGCCTTTCCACGCCGTCAGCCCCATGTTCGGCCTGGAGGCATCGGCCCGTTCTGCAATCAGTTCCGCCGCAGTGTGGCCGGTGATCGCCCAGTGCAGTTTGTTCTGGACCGTCTGGAAGAACTCGTGCGTCGTGTCCGCGTGGGGATCGTAATCGACGGCAAGCGTGTAGATATCCCGGATCTTCTGGTAAAACCGTTTCTCCGATGCCCGGATATCGCGGATGCGTTCGAGCAGTTCATCGAAGTAGTCCGCCCCGATGCTGCGCCCCTCTTTGAGCCGCACATCGTCCATGACGAATCCCTTGATGAGGTATTCACGCAGCCGTTCGGTTGCCCAGCGGCGGAACTGCGTGCCCCGGTGGGATCGGACCCGGTAGCCGATGGCGAGGATCATGTCGAGGTTGTAGTATTCGATGGAGCGTTGCACGCTCCGGGTTCCCTCGGTTTGAACTGTTAAGTATTCCTTAACAGTTGCAGCAGGAGTACATTCCCCCTCCTTGAAAATATTCCTTATATGGATACAAATATTCGGTATTGTAGTCTGGTAGAGTTCCGCAATGAGGGCCTGAGTGAGCCAGACCATCCCCTCATCAAGCCGGACCTCGATCCGGCTCTTCCCGTCTTCAGACTGGTAGAAAAGTATCTGGGACCGGGGCAGCGGTTCCGGAACAGGGGCATTAGTCATCGGGCACGCTCGGAATGGATGAGTGTATGTAAAACAGACTTGGCGCTTGGCCTTTTATAGTATATTCCTGGAGGGTGAAAATGAAACGGATCTTGTTTACGAGTGGCAGTATCCGTACAGTATTCATCGCGAACATGATCCTAATCGAAGAATCAATCTGGGCGGTTTTTAGTGGGGGGTCCCTACCCCTCCCTCAGCAGGACCCACCCTCCCCCCCGCCATTTTCCCGACCGCAGGAAGGGACCCCTACCCCCCCTCCATGACCCGGAGGGGTACCCACCCCCCCGATTTTGCAGGAACCAAAGCGCTGCTTCTTCTGGAACTTCCGACGGAGACTCGTTGTTCCGGTAATTTGTGATACAGAAAACAGGAGGGGTACCCACCCCTCTTATGCCCGGGGGGTAGCTACCCCACCCCTTAGTGGAGGGGGGTCCCTAGTGCCGGATCCGGGCCGGCAAAGAAGGAGGGGTGGGTAGGGGGGTATCCCGGACACCCCCCACAACATCCGGATTTCTCCCCTCATGAGGGAAACGCACGTCTGACCAACACGTTTTCACCGCTTTCAATGGGGGGTCCCTCTCACTAAAAATACAAGCGGGTGGGGGGGTCTGCACGATGTGAACGCCAAAGGGGAGGGGGGGTATGCCGGACACCCCCCTACCCGTTTTTGGGATGTAAGCACTATTGCACGGTTTTCCTAAAGGATGGCCTCGTCGAAGAGCAGGAAATACCCCGCACTCAAATCTGGTAACAGGGTGTCTCTTTGCGCCTGAGGGGGGAGGGGGTCTCCCGCATACCCCCCCACCCCCATGCAGGGGGGGTCTGATCGAATTTGCACGCATCAGGGTGGGGGGTGTCCGGTATACCCCCCGTTGTCGGTCTCACCGGCTGGCAACAGCGCCCACAATTTGGTCCATCGTCACCGGCAGTGTCTTCTCGAACGGCACGGACCAGTGGAAGAGGACGGCATCAATGACTGCCGCCCCCTTGATCGTGACCTGCACGGTGCCCTGTGCCGCGAGGGCAGCAAGCGCTGCAAGGAGGATGGCGTTGTCCGACCTGACCGGGACCGTGATGAGCGTACTGTTGTTTGCCGGGATGGTCACCCGGCCGGTATTTCCTGTCGCGATCTGCCGGACGGTAGCGCAGTCCCGGCACAGCACTTTGAAGGGAACTTCCTGCACGGTCACGCCAAGCGGGTTCCGGTTCTTCACCCGGATTGCCACCTTGAGTTCAAGAGAGGAGACCGAGAGCGAGCCGAGTTGTACGTCTTCAAGACTGACTTCCGGTTCGTGCAGGAGAGGCATTGTAAGAACGTTTCACGAACCGGTTGAAAATCCTGCTTATCCGTTCCGTTATTTCCGGCTCCGGAGTTCGTTTTCCATTGCAGCGAGGGCGGCGTTGGCCTCTGCCTCCGTAATCCCCGGTGTATCCCGGATCCGGTCGAACCGGCTGCACAGCATCTCCGGGCACTTCCCGCAGTGCGGGAACTTCCTCTCGTTGTTACAACAGTCATAGATTGCACAGCGGTCAATGCCGATGAATGCCGTCCAGAAAGGAATCCCTTGTGTCTCCTTGCAGCCTTTGCACTCCCTCCCATGATGGTCGCAGTCGCTGCACGAATACCCGCATACAGTCTCGATCTTCTTCTTTGCCATACACACCTGTCCCTGCCGAACCTGCATAAAGCCGCTGGATACGGGGCGTGAAAGTGTGGAGTGCGAAAAAGGATGCCCGGGCTTACAGGAACGTGAGCGGGTGGAGTTCCGCTTCCACACCCTTCCCGGATTTGATCCGTTTGATCAGCGCCAGTTCGGATTTCAGGCCGAGATCCTTGCTGAGCCTCTCGGCCTGCTCCAGCTTGTCGGCGGTGACCGCGTATTTCTCCGGGCGCTCGTCCGTTGCAGCATGATAGAGCAGTGCCTCGGAAATGAAGGTCTGGACAATCCCGTGGTCAGACGAGATCTGGCAGTAGATCTCGAAGGCATTGGCGTACTTGTTGTCCAGGTTCTTTGGCAGGGGTTTGTTCAGTTTCAGGCGGGCGATCCGTGCCAGCTCGCACTCCCCGATGAGACCGTGGGCAAACCAGTTGATGTTCCGGATCCTTTGAGCAGCTTCCTTTGCCTCCCCGTACAGCCGGGCGGCCTCGTCCACGAACCGGCCAGCGGCCTCCGGTGGGGAGAGGAATGCCCGCGCCCGGGCAAGCTCCGCCTGTTCGGGGAGCAGCCAGACATGGCCCCGGGGCATGGCCTCCCCATAAATCTCCCCGGCCTTTGCATAGCTGGCCTCTGCCGTGTCCAGCTCACCGAGGACGCGGTGGACGGAACCGGTCCTCCTCAGGATGTCACCCTCCAGTTCACGGATGTCCGCATCCTTGCCGGATGGATCGGCCGTATGGCAGAGTTCGAGCGCTTTTTTAAACCGTGCCGGTGCATAGGGTGAGGCAATGTCCCCGCAGACGAGCTCTACCTCGCCGGCGCCAAAGAGGCTCCGTGCCTTCGTGACGGGCCCGGAATCCCGGTCCTGGTACGCAGAAAGGAATGCCTCCTTTGCCCCGGCAAGGTCGTTCGTATGGAGCAGGATATGGCCCTTTGAGATCGGGGCCTCTTCAAGGATTACGGAGAGGTCGAGGCCCAGCTCCTGTGCCCGAGCCACCCCGGTTTCGAAGGCCTGGAGCGCGATCTCGTACTGGTCGAGAATATGGAAAAAGTCAGAGAACCAGAAGAAGAGCCGCACCTCCCGCTCTTCGTCGGGGGCGGTTGCCACCGAACGCAGGAAGTCCCGGGCGATGAGGCCGTCGAAGTCGCTTGGCGGGACCCTGCCTTCGTAAATATCCTCGTAGATCGCCTCCAGGTAATCGCCGATTGCGGCGTTGTTGCCAAGGATCTTTTGGAATGCCTCGTACGCGGAACCGATCTGGTGGCTCCGTTCTGTTCGTTCCCCGACAGCGGAGATGAACTTCGGGTGGGGCAGGGCAGTCTCCCCGTGTGCGGACATCTGCGCAAGCTCGTGAAGCAGGATCGTCAGGTCGAGGAGCCCGGTCTTTGGGCCGTCCCGGCACTTGACCAGGATGTACTGGTTGAAGATCCACGGCCGGCGGATGTAATAGTAGGGGTTCGTGCACTCGCTTCCCGCCTTGGCCAGGATCCCACGTTCCGTTAAGAGCTCCAGGCGTTTCCGCATCGCGGACTTGGTGATATTGCGATCCTTGCCGTCCTTCTCCTCGGCTTTCGCGGAATTGACAATCTCCAGGATCTGCGCAAGGTGCAGGGGGCCGTCGTACAGGGCGAGCAGGGTCTCCCTGCCGGGAGTAGAAAGGGTGGCGTCGTCCTCCACCATCCGCTGGAAGGTTGCACGATCCGGGTACATTTGTACAATACAGGGAATACCGCGTCTTTAAGGATTCCTGTTCTCTCCCTGCCGACAGGGGAGATGCCGGCCGCGACAAGCGGCCGGCTGGAAAATAATCTTCCGGTTTTTTCCAACTTCCCGTGCTCTTTATAGCCCCATGGGAAACGGGAACATAACAAATGAACGGAGTATCATCATGGAGATTCACGTCACAACGACATCGGACCTGACCATTGTCGCAATCAACGGCAAGCTCGATGCCAACACCATTGCCGACTTCCAGAAGAGCAGTGCTGACCTGCCGGTCATGCCTACGGTCCTTGACCTGTCCCGGCTGGAGTACATGAGCAGCTCGGCACTCCGTGCGCTGCTGCAGATGAAGCGGGAATTCTCAAAGCAGGGTGTCCCGGTCGTCATTGCCGGCAGCGACGGGCTTGTCGACAAGGTCCTGCGGGTGAGCGGGTTTGAGCAGATCTTTGTCCTGTTCCCCTCGGTTGACGAGGCGGTCAGGACCATGACCCACGGGGGGGCAGATCGTGCAGGCCTGTGCACAGCAGATTAATCCGGTCCTTGTCGTGGCTAAGGCAGAGATCCGCCGCATGCAGCCGGAGGATGCACCCGGTGTTGCACGCCTGATGCAGGAGGTATACGGGAACACCTATCCCAAGAAATATGTCTATGACCCGGCACAACTGCGGGAGAAGAACGCGAAAGGCGAGGTCTCGGCGGTTGTAGCAACAGGCCCAAAAGGGACGGTCCTCGGCTATGCAGCACTCTCTCTCTATTATGGCTACCCGGAGATCGGGCTGCTTGGATCGATGGCTGTAACCCCTTCCTGCCGTGGTCGGGGCCTTGGAGGAACAATCCTCCGGCACCTGATTGCCTGCAGCGAAGGCACGGGATTCCGAACCCTGACGGGCGGGGCGTTCACGGCCCACCCCCACTCCCAGCGGGCCATGGAGCATGAGGGATTCTCCCCCAGCGCTCTTCTCCTCGGGTCCCAGCCGCAGGAAATCTCGTTCCGGGAGCTCACCGGGGCCTTAAGCCAGCGGGAGAGCGTGGTCTTCTATACAAAGGCGCTTTGCCAGGAGGAGTTCGCCTTCCAGTACCTTCCTGAGAACCACCGGAAGACCATCCGCGAGATCAGCGGGAAACTGGGTATCCGGATCAATGCGGACGGGTCCGGAAAACCCGGCCGGGCAGCGACGATTATCGAGCACACCATCAATCCCGATACGGGTGCCGGCCTGATCTGGATCCGGAGGGCCGGGCCCGATTACCGGGAGGCAGTTATTGACACCGCCCGGCAGCTCCGCGCCCGCGGTGCACAGGTGATGCGGATGCACGTGGATCTGAATGACCCGGGGGCGAATGCCGTTATATCTGCAGCAGAAGAGGCCGGGTTTATCTTTGCCGGCATCCTGCCCGGGGAAAATGGATACATCCTCATCCTGCAGCATCTGCAGGACGTCAGCATCGATCTCCACAAGATCCAGACGGGGGGAAACACCTGCACCGAGCGGCTCCTCTCCTATATCGGCGCACAGATGAAGGAACGCGAAGAGGGGGCCGGATCAGGCTCCTGAACAATAACCGGAGGAATAATCATGGTCACAAAAGACAGGAGACAGAAAGCCGTTGTTCTGGTGGACGGGTTTGCAACATCCGGCAGGGTGCTGGCGTCCCGGTTCCTGATGCAGGGGATCCCCTGCATCGAGGTGCTCAGCCACGAGGCCTTTCCCGAGAAATACTTAAAAAAGAACCATGCGGAAGACTACCTGGAGGACCCGCTCTTCACCGACAAGATTGTGTTCCGCGGGGACCTGGATGCCGTTGTCCGGCAGCTGGACCGGTATGCGGTCATCGGGATCATCCCGGGCAGCGAGATGGGCGTCCCATTTGCAGACGCGCTAAGCGAGCGGATGGGGCTCTTCTCGAACGGGACAGCGCTGTCTCTTGCCCGGCGCAACAAGTTCCGGATGCAGTGTGCGCTCCAGGATAAGGGCGTCAGGACAAAGCAGTTCATCTGCACAAAAGACGAGAACGAACTCGTCGCCTGGTTCCATGCGGGAAGATTTACCGAAGTTGTCGTCAAGCCCATGAGCAGCGCTTCCACGGAAGGGGTTACGTTCTGCTCGACCGAGGAGGAGATCCTTGCAGCGTTCCGGGAGCTTATCGGGACAACCAACCATCTTGGGGACAAGAACACCGAAGTCCTTGCAGAGGAACGGTTGACCGGCACGGAGTTCGGGGTGAACACCGTATCATGGAACGGGAAGCACCGTCTTGCCGAGCTCTGGCAGTACAAAAAGGTCAAGGTCGAGGGCGTAGGGAATGTGTACGACTGCACCCGCCTCCACGACTGGCCTGAGGGACAGATGATGGAGCTGGTCCGGTATGCCCTCTCTGTCCTCGATGCCCTCGGGATCCGGTACGGGGCTGCCCACACGGAGATCATGCTCACGGAGAAGGGCCCGCTCTTAATCGAGTCCGGAGCCCGCATCATGGGCGGGACGATCCCTCCCGACCTCATCGTCAGCTGCGCCGGCCAGTGCCAGGTCGACCTGATGGTTGCGGCATACAGCGATCCGGAGAAATTCCAGGAGACCATCGGGAAGCCGTACCACCTGAAGCGCCACATGATCAGGAAGCACCTCATCGCCCAGCACGAGGGCACTCCCGAAGGAGAGATCGCGGCCATCGAGATGCTGGCCCGGCTGAAGAGCTGTGCACAGGGCGATTTCGTCAACCTCATCAGCGACTGGCACGTGAACCGGACTGTCGACATGATGACAAGCCCGGCAAAGGTCTTCCTCATCCACAAGGACCCCCGGGTCATCCTCAAAGACTACCAGAGCATCCGTAACTTCGAGACCTACCAGGAGAGCGAACTCTTCAGCATCTGAGGAAGGCAGTACCTTATCGGGTCGTGATCAACCATGACGGCGGCAGAGACCAGCGGAGCAGCAGGAAGGATGGACCCGGAGCGGAAGCGCCTCGCGGCATTCCTCCTCTGCTTTACCGCGTTTGCCACCATGCTCGGCATCGGTATCATCACCCCCGCCCTGCCATTGTACGCGCAGCTGATGGGAGCAACCGGCTTCTGGATCGGGGTCATCTTCTCCTCGTTTGCCCTCTCAAGGACGGTCTTTCTGCCAGTCTTTGGCGCGATGTCGGACTCCTGCGGCCGGAGGAGGCTCCTCCTCATCGGCCTTGCCGGGTACTCCCTCTTCTCCGCCCTGTACGTGCTCGCGGACACGGTGTACCTGCTGACCCTCATCCGGTTCCTCCACGGCATCGCGGCGGCGATGGTCTTCCCCATTGCCATCGCGTACATGGGGGACATCGCGGATGTCGGGGAAGAGGGGCAGATGATGGGCGGCTTCCACAGCGCAGCATTCCTCGGGATGAGCTTTGGCCCCCTCATCAGCGGGGTCCTGATGGATTACCTGGACATCTCCGCGGCGTTCCTCTGCCTTTCCCTGATCACGGCAGTCACTGCGGTTGTCTGTTTCCGGTTCCTTCCCGATCACCGGGCAAAGCCCCGCGAGCCTGTCCCGTTCCGTACGGCAGCCTGCCACCCGGCCCTCCGGATACCGGTGTTCTTCTATCTCGTATACTCGGTAGCGTATGCAACGTATCTCGTGTACCTCCCCGTCATCACCGGGACAGTGCAGCACTTCACCGGAACGGAAGTTGGCGTCCTGATCTTTGTCGGGACCGTCATCATGGCCGGGGTCCAGAAGCTCTCCGGCAGGATCGTGGACCGGTCCAACAAGTATTTCCTCCTGGCCATTGGCATTGCGGTGATCGCCGCAGCCTCGTTTGGTATCGGGCTTTCCGCGACCTTCGCTGAATACGTGGGCGCCGTCATCGTGCTCGGCTGCGGCTTTGGCCTCTCGCTCACCACAATCGCGGCGCTGGTGACCATTGCCGGCCGGGAGACCGGCCAGGGCGCCGCCGCGGGCATCGCCAGCATGGCGCAGGGCATCGGCCTGATGGTCGTCCCCGTCATCTTCGGGGTCGTGATGGACACCGCGGGGATCCACGCGGTCTTCTTTGCAACAGCGGCGCTCACGCTCATCGCCGTCCCGGTCCTCCTGACAGTCGGGAGAAGTCACCCTGTAGAGCTGAAGACTGCTGCTCCCGCACCCATGGAACGGTAAGGAAATCACCTTATCAGGCTGGAATAAAACCCTGCGGATCTTTCCAACTTCCTGCCCGCTTTATACCCCCGCATCCAACCACTGGATCATGCCCGGAACAACCGGGCAGGAGAGAACAGATATGAAACAGCAACCATTCCGGCTGAAACTGGCCTTACTCTTTACCGGGCTGGTCCTCATTTCTGTTACCATTGCACCTGCCATGGCTGCAGGTGCGATAAACCAGGAAATGACCAACCACCGTTCGGCAAGCACAGCCCCACAGAGCGTATCGCACGGGACCTTCCATCATTTGCACCCGGGAGTGATCCTGGGTTGGAAGTGGTGGCATTACCTGGCTGTTGCCGTAGGGGTAATTGTAGTGGCAACGGGGGCCCCTGTGGTCGCGAGCAACTGGATCTCTTTCTTTACAACATCCCTGGATACGGTCTCAACTGCGGCAAGTTCAGTGGTGCTGTGATACCTGCCTGAAACGATCACCGCACTTCACTTTCGCTGCCAGGGTAACGGGAATGAGTTGGAATTTTCAGGCAGAATTTTTTCCAACTTCCCCCCCCTTATATGCCCCCTGTGCCAACAGGTGATCAGGCCCGGAACAACCGGGCAGGAGAGATCAACCATGACCAGACAGACCATTCGCAGGAGATGTCCCGGAAGCGATGAGTGTTTCCGCAGCCATACCGGAAACGAACGGCGGGACACACCGCTGTCCGTGTTGTGGGAGATCTTCCATGCTCCGTCACTGCCCGTTCCGGCCGTGACGGATGCCCTCCTCCAGTAGTACGGATGAAACCATCATACACAGGCACCCTCGCCCGATTCACCCTCGTATCATTGCATTGGCTCCAGCAACAGACCGACGGCCGGGGAAACACCCCCCGGCCGCCCTCTTTTGAAGGGTGACATACCCTTCGACCACAAAGCACTCAAAACATTCTGTCCCACCACTGGAACATCATGTCATTACCCCAATTACCGCTGTTTTTTTACCAGATTTTCGAATCCCTCCCCCGGCAGGGACCGGGCACCCGTGAAGCGACCCGGAAGGCGTGGTCGCTCCTCCCCTCCGTTCCCCGGGACGCAAAAATCCTCGATGTCGGGTGCGGCAGCGGGACGCAGACCCGGGACCTTGCCGCCCTCACGACCGGCACAATCACGGCTGTCGACAACCACCAGCCGTTCCTGGATATGATTGATGCATGGGCCAAAAAGTCCGGCATGACCAACCGGGTGAAAACGGTCTGTGCCTCCATGGATGCCCTGCCGTTTGAGAAGAGATCGTTCGACCTCATCTGGTCCGAGGGCGCAATCTTCATTGTCGGGTTCGAGCAGGGCCTCAACCTCTGGAAGCCGCTCCTGAAAAAGGGCGGGTACATGGTCGTGTCCGACGCCGACTGGTTCGAGCCAAACCCTCCCAAAGAGCTCAGGAAATGGTGGGAGAACGAGGGATACGTTCCGGTGTCCGAAGAGGAGATGAAGAAACGGGTGAAACGCGCCGGGCTCCGGCTCGTTGCAACCTACCGGCTGCCGGAAGAAGGGTGGTGGGACAATTACTATGTCCCGCTGCTTGCCCGGATCGCGGAACTCAGGAAGATGCCCGGATCGGATCCCCGGAATGCCGCCATTCTCGATTCCCTGGAGCATGAGGCTGACATCTACCGGCAGTACAAGCGATGGTACGGGTACACGTTTTTTGTCATGCAGAACGTCTGATGAGGAAATGAGCTGATCGGGAGTGGGATACTACCGGTCATTCAACCCTCTTTAATTTCGACCACCAGGATAAAATTCCCGCCCGCTGATTTTATTTATACAAATGTCATCCGATATCGACAGCCGGCTCCGCACGCTCGCCCTCTCGCTCGGCGCCGACTATTTCGGGATCGCGGACCTGGCCCCGGCCCAGGATGCCATCCGGGCGCAGGGCGGGGACCATGTTGCACAGTATCCCCGCTCCGTGGTCATGGGCATCCGCCTGCAGGACAGCATTGTTGACCTCCTGCCGGAGAAGGACAAAGCGGGGGCGATCCTGTACCGGCACGCAACCTACGACGTTGTCAACACGGCCCTCGACCAGATTGCGCTCAGGGTCGCCGGCCTGCTGCAACAGGAGGGATACGCGGCGTTTCCCGTCCCGGCATCGAAGCGGATAAGCGACGAGAAGATCGCCGGCCCGTTCTCCCAGAAGCTCGGAGCGCACCTGGCCGGCCTTGGCTGGATCGGGAAGAGCTGCCTGCTCGTGACGCCGGACCATGGCCCCCGGGTGCGGTGGGTCAATGTCCTGACCGACGCCCCACTCGAACCAACCGGTTCGCCCCTGAAACCCCGGTGCGGCGAGTGCACGGAATGCGTTGACATCTGCCCGGTGCACGCGTTCACGGGAAGGATGTTCTCGCCCGATGAGCCCCGGGAGGTACGATTCGATGCCGCGGCCTGCGACCGGTACTACAAACAGCTCGGGAAGGAGCTGGGAGTAGACGGAGTCTGCGGGCTGTGTTTGTGGGCGTGCCCGCACGGGAAGAAGGCGGGACGAAAGAAACGGAAAAAAGCAGAATAAAATATTATTTTTGATCAACTTCAGGATCCGGATGGCGAGCCACGCCGCGTTGTCCACACCAACACCCGATTTTACCGATCAGTCATTTTCATAAGCGATTAAATATGCGCACGGGTCGCGTTCGCAGGCTATTTCTGGCTGTTCGTATACGGTCGGACACGAAGTGCAAGGCCTTTCCCTATTTATCTTATTCAACCAATTTGCCCATATCATACATTTGTCGTAATCGCATACCCGGTTTATCGGGGGGTGATCTGGCTTCTGGTCTGGCTGGACGGCCGCGAAATAATATACGCCGGCAACAACACTTCCGGTAACCGACAGGCAGATCATGAAGAGCACGAGCCGGGCAAACGGGGTTTGTAGTGAACCTGTCATAACGTCATCCCAATACTACCGTGTTTTGTGGTTGCCGGTATAAAAAAAAGATGAAACGGCTCTCAGGAGTCGTTGTCTGCCGGGGTTTTTTCCCCTCTTTTCGTGCTCCGGGCAGGGTGAGTGGTTATTTCACCAGCTTCAGGATCCGGATGGCGAGCCATGCCGCATTGTCACCGTTGTCCACGCCAACGCAGGCAACCGGCACGCCTTTTGGCATCTGGGCGATCGAGAGGAGCGAGTCCATGCCATTCAGCGTACCGCTCACGGGAACCCCGATGACCGGCTTATCGCTCTTCGATGCGATGACACCGGGCAGGGCTGCGGAGAGCCCGGCAATCGCGATATAGATCTTTGCATCGCAGGTCTTGATATACGCGTCCAGCTTGTCGGGATCGCGGTGGGCAGAGAGGATCTGCGCATCGTAGGAAATCCCATTCGCATCAAGGACTTTTTTCACCTTGTCGGTGATCGCCGCATCGGAAGCGGACCCGGATACAATCGCAACGTCTGCCATAATCGCTATCCAAACTTATATTGCGTCTTTCTTAAAATACTATGAGCAGATCCACATGGAAAAAGAACTACTCCTGATGATGCCGGGCCCGGTACCGATACCGGAACGGGTAAGGTTCGCGATGGCGCGTCAGGCAATAAACCACCGCAGCGCAGAGTTCGGGGCCGTCTATTCCGACTGTGTGCGGGTCCTCAAGACCGCATTTGCAACGAAGAATGACCTTGTTGTTATCAGCGGCTCCGGCACTGCCGGTATGGAAGCCGCGATCTCGAATGTAGCACGGGACAAGAAGATCGCCTGCCTTGTCAACGGCAAGTTCGGCGAGCGCCTGTACAAGATCAGCCAGCGCTACGGCAAGGCCACCGAGATCAAGAGCGAGTGGGGCACCCCGCTCAACCTGGAGAAGCTCAAAAGTGAGCTCGAGAACGGTGCCGAGGTCGTCACCCTCATCCACAACGAGACCTCGTGTGCCATCAAGAACCCGGCCGAGGAGATCGGGAAGCTCTGTAAGAAGCACGATGCCCTCTTTTTGATGGACGGCATCACCTCCATCGGCGGCGACACCGTGGAAGTCGACAAATGGGGCGTTGACATCGCCATCACCGGCTCGCAGAAGTGCTTTGCGGCACCCGCCGGCCTTGCCATGGTCTCGGTCAGCCCGAAGGCCTGGGAGCGCATGACGAAGAACCCGCCGTACTACCTCGACCTTGCCGCGTACAAGAAGAGCGCGAGCGGAACCCCGATGGAGACTCCCTACACTCCTGCCGTCCCACTCTTCCTTGCGCTCCGCGAGGCCTGCCTTATCATCGAGGAGGAAGGCCTTCCCGCACGGATCGCCCGGCACCAGAAGATGGCAAAGTCGGTCCAGGCAGCAGCCCAGGCATGGGGCCTCCCGCTCTTCCCGAAGCTCGACAAGTTCCACAACTACTCGTCAACGGTCACGGCCATCGAGTACCCGGCCGGTGTCAAGGACGACGAGATGCGGGCCATAGTCAAGAAGATGGGCATCATCATTGCCGGCGGCCAGGATCACCTGAAGGGGAAGATCTTCCGCATCGGCAACATGGGTGCAGTCGGCCCCTTAGAGATCCTCGCAACCCTTGCCATCACCCAGCACGCGCTGAAAAAGTGCGGTTACACGGTGAAGGGTGACGGTGTCGGCGCAGCCGCTGAGGTGCTCGGATGAGAGTCGGTGTCGCAGACACCACCTTCTCACGCGTCAACATGGGAGCCATTGCTGTCGACGAGCTGAAAAAGCACGCCAGCGTGGCCATCGAGCGGGTGACGGTGCCAGGGATAAAAGACCTGCCCGTTGCCTGCAAGAAACTGATCGAAGAACGCCGGTGCGACATCGTCATGGCGCTGGGCATGCCCGGGGGCAAGGACAAAGATAAGATGTGCGCCCACGAGGCATCGACCGGTCTCATCCAGTGCCAGCTCATGACGAACACGCACATCATCGAGGTCTTCGTTCACGAGGACGAGGCAAAGGACGACCGCGAGCTGGCGTGGCTCATGGAGCAGCGGACCCGCGAGCACGCGGTGAACGCGGTGAAGCTCGTCCTGCACCCAAAAGACCTGGAACGGCAGGCCGGCACCGGCCAGCGCCAGGGATTCGAGGATGCCGGGCCAGCCCGCCGGTGATGCAATCACAAGAGTTTATGACCAACCAGACGAGATGATCTGCTATGTGTGATACCAACCCGATAAAACTGGGATTCGTTGTCGCCGAGTTCAACCGCGACATCACGTATATGATGGAGATCGAGGGCCGCGAGCATGCGGCATTCCTCGGCGCAGAAGTGACCGAATGCATGTATGTCCCCGGGGCATACGACATGCCGCTTGCGATCAAGAAACTGCTGACCGCAGGAAAGGTCGATGCGGTCGTAACGATCGGCTGCGTTATCGAGGGCGCGACCCAGCACGACGAGATCGTGGTGCAGCACGCGGCCCGGAAGATTATCGACCTCTCCTTAGAGTTCGGCAAGCCCGTTGCGCTCGGTATCTCCGGCCCCGGCATGACCCGGCTTGAAGCCAACGAGCGGATCGACTACGCAAAGCGGGCCGTCGAGTCAGCCATCAAGATGGTCAAAAGGTTACGATGAAGCCGCTGTCGGCAAAGATTGCCGGCGTAACGGAATCGGCAACCATCGCCATCTCCAATAAGGCAAAGGCGATGCAGCGGCAGGGGATCGATGTCATCAGCCTCTCCATCGGAGAACCCGATTTCGCCACCCCGCAGCACATCACGGACGCCTGCATCGATGCCCTGAAGCGGGGCGAGACGCACTATGCGCCGAGCAGCGGCATCCCGGAGCTGACGGGTGCCATCGCCGAGAAGATCGAGCGGGAGAATAAGTTCCCCTGCACACCCCAGCAGGTGATTGTCGGCTGCGGGGCAAAAGACTCCATCTACGAGGCCTGCGAGGCTGTCCTGAACCCGGGCGACGAGGCAATCGTCCTCACGCCGGCCTGGGTCAGTTACGAGCCCTGCATCCATATCGCGGGCGGGAAAACGGTCTTCCACGAGATCAACCAGAAGACCTTCCAGCTCGACGACTCTCTTCTGGAAAAAGTCAATACCAATACAAAAATGATTATCGTCAACTCGCCCTCGAACCCCACGGGTGCTGTTTTCAATAAAGCATCCATGCAGCTCGTGGCCGACCTCTGCGAGGACAAGGACATCTACGCGATGTCGGACGAGATCTACGAGAAGATGATCTACGGCAAGGAGCACCTCTCGCTTGCGTCCCTTGGCTCCATGCACGAGCGGACCATCACCATCAACGGCTTCTCCAAGGCCTATGCGATGACTGGCTGGCGGCTCGGGTACGCAGTTGGACCAAAGCAGATCATCACGGAGATGTCCAAGGTCCAGCAGCACTCGATCAGCCAGGTCACGACCTTTGCCATGTGGGGCGGGGTTGCAGCACTCAAAGGCGACCAGCAGTGCGTCGAGAATATGCGGCAGGAGTTCGACAAGCGGCGCAAGTACGTCATCGGGGAGCTCAAGGCGATGGGCTACGAGACGGCCCCGGCCGAGGGTGCTTTCTACGCTTTTGTCCGGGTTGCCGGTGACGATATGGAAGTGGCGTCACGCTGGCTCGATAAGGGGCATGTGGCTGCTACACCCGGGAGTGCGTTCTATGCGCCGGGATGGATCCGGCTGTCGTACGCGGCTTCGATGGAGAAGCTGAAAGAGGCGATGGCGAGGATTAAGAGGGTTGGGTAAATTTTTTTTATCTCATAATTTAATGAAATTTTTAAGATCGATTTTTCTTCTCTCTCCATCTCATAGGACGTTATTAGCGGCTCCTAAAAATCCAATGTAACACCATTCAGAATAAGAGATCCTATCGATTTATAGGAATGACGCTAATAGATTCATATCCGCACAAACATTTGCGTTTGATCTTCTGGTGTATCTGAATGAATGATACCAATAATCTCTCATGGATTGTTAATTTTATATGGGGCATTGCCGACGATGCCCTTAGGGATGTCTATGTCCGGGGGAAATACCGGGACGTAATCCTTCCTATGACGGTACTCCGAAGACTTGACGCAGTTCTTGAACCCACCAAATCCGACGTACTGTCGATGAAGGAGCAGCTCGATTCTGCCGGTATTACCAATCAGGATGCGGCACTTCGCCAGGCATCCGGTCACGCATTCTATAACATTTCCCCATTCACACTTCGAGATCTGAAATCACGTGCAAAACAACAGCAGCTCAAAGATGATTTTGAAACATATCTTGATGGTTTTTCCCCTAACGTTCAGGAAATCCTTGATAATTTCCAGTTCAGGAATCAAATTCCCAAACTGGTGAAAGCGGACAAACTTGGTGTGGTAATTGAAAAATATCTTGATAATTCAATCAATCTCAGTCCCTATCCAGTCTTCTCTGCATCGGGTGAAGAAAAACTTCCGGGCTTGGATAATCACGGTATGGGCACGGTGTTTGAGGAACTTATCCGCCGGTTCAATGAGGAGAACAACGAAGAAGCCGGTGAACACTTCACGCCAAGGGATGTTGTCACCCTGATGGCAAATCTGATCTTTTTGCCCATTGCGGATACCATCGAGTCCGGGACGTACCTTGTTTATGATGGTGCCTGCGGGACCGGGGGTATGCTTACTGTTGCGGAAGAGACGCTCCTCCAACTATCATCTGCCCATAACAAAGAAGTCTCTATTCACCTTTACGGACAGGAGATCAATGACGAGACCTATGCAATCTGTAAAGCAGATATGCTGCTGAAAGGAGAAGGGACAAAAGCGGAGAACATTGTGGGTGGGAGCGAACATTCCACGCTCTCGAACGATGCATTTCCCTCCAGAAAATTTGTTTTCATGCTCTCCAACCCCCCCTATGGGAAATCCTGGAAAAGCGATCGGGAATTAATGGGCGGCAAGGGGGAGGTGAAGGACCCACGTTTTGTCATCAGCTATGCGGACGATCCTGAATATTCTCTGATCACCCGCTCTTCTGACGGGCAGATGATGTTCCTCGCAAACAAGCTGAGCAAGATGAAAGAGGAGACGTCGCTTGGCAGCCGGATTGCGGAAGTTCACAATGGGTCCTCTCTGTTCACAGGAGATGCCGGGCAAGGAGAGAGCAATATCCGGCGATGGATCATTGAGAATGACTGGCTGGAAGCGATCATTGCCCTGCCGCTGAATATCTTTTACAACACCGGTATCGCGACCTATATCTGGGTGCTGACGAACAGGAAACCGGCTCACCGCAAGGGAAAAGTCCAGCTCATCGATGCAAGCGGATGGTTCAAACCGCGGCGTAAAAATCTCGGGAAGAAAAACTGTGATCTTTCTGATGAGGACATTCAACGGATCTGCGATGTTTTCCTCAGGTTTGAAGAAACCGAACAATCAAAGATCTTTCCGAATGCTGCATTCGGGTACTGGAAAGTCACGGTTGAACGCCCACTTCGCCTGATGGTGAAGATGGATCCGGAATCACTTGCACGGTTCCGGAAGACCTGTATCGATAATGATGACACAGCCCTCGCAGATTTTCTTGAGGCACTCAGTGAATCTCTTGGTCCCGGACCGCATTCTGATTTCAATCGCTTCAGCACTGCGCTTGCCGATGAAGCCAAGAAGAAAGAGTTCAAACTTACTGCAAAGCGGCAGAAGCTGATCCAGACTGGGCTTGCCGCGAAAGATGAACAGGCGCAGCCGGTCATCAGGAAGAAGCATAAACCGGGAGCCGTGAAAGCCGATCCGCTCCATGGATTGTTTTCTGGAGAGTTGGATGGGAAAACCTTCGTAATCGAGTACGAACCAGATCCGGATCTCCGAGATACCGAACAAATCCCCCTGCTTGAGGAAGGCGGGATTTCCGCCTTCTTTTCCCGCGAGGTACAACCTCATGTGCCGGATGCATGGATCGAGGTGGAATCAAAAATCGGGTACGAGATCTCGTTCACCCGGTATTTTTACAAACCAAAACCCATGCGCTCCCTATCGGAGATCCGTGCGGATATTGTGAACCTGAAGAAGGAGACTGAAGGGCTTCTCCAGAAGATACTTGATACATCCGCGGGGGGATGATGACGGGAATCGTTTTTATCAGCAGCGTCCAGGGGGAACTGACAGCTGAGCGCCAAGAAATCTATGATTTCATCCAGGGTGAAGCAGTGCTTCGGCGCTTTTTCACCCCGTTTCTTTTTGAAAAACTCCCTGCCTGCGATCAGCGGCCGGATGAAGCCTATCTTGACTGGGTAGAGCAGTCGGAACTCTATCTTGGCATTTTTGGCAATGATTATGGAAGAGAATATCCTGATGGATTCTCATCAACAGAGCGTGAGTATAACAAAGCAACCTCCCTCGGGAAATACCGGATCGTACTAGTTAAGGGGAATGACGACTCCGCCCGTCATCCAAAAATGCTCAGCCTGGTACGAAATGCGGAACAACATCTTATCCGGCGCCGGTTTACCGATATTACCGATCTGACGTCCAAACTCTACGATGCCCTTGTCGAATATCTTGTGCATGAGGGAAAGATCCGGACCAAACCGCTGGATGCGTCGGCCTGCCCGGATGCAACGATTGCTGATATCGCACCTGAACGCGTCTCATGGTTTCTGCAGAAAGCAAAGGAAGAGCGAAATTTTCCGCTTGCCGTTACAACTTCTCCGTCTGCGGCATTGACCCACCTGAACCTGACGGATAAGGAGGATCCCTCCTGCGGAGCGGTTCTCCTGTTTGGAAAAAACCCGCAGAAGTTTTTTCCGGTTGCCACAATCAAATGCCTGTCTTTTCATGGTACCGTGGTTGAAAAACCGATACCCTCATACCAGATTTATGAAGGCCCGCTTTTCAACCAGGTGGATCTGGCTCTTGATTTTGTCATGTCCAAGATCAACCGGTCGGTCATCCCCAGCGACAAGGAACCGGCAAGCGATGTTCGGTATGAAATCCCACTCAAGGTAGTGAGGGAGGCCATCGTCAATGCGGTTGCCCACCGCGATTATGCATCAAATGCCAGCGTCCAGGTCTCCGTTTTCTCGGACCGGGTGGAAGTCCGCAACCCGGGATCTCTTCCTGCCGGGTGGACACTTGATCGATTGAAAAATCCTCACACATCAGTACCGAAATATCCTCTCATCATCAAGCCCCTCTTCCTTGCACGGTATGCCGAGCAGGCCGGGACCGGGACGCTTGACATGATCACCTTGTCACGGGAAGCCGGAATTCCCGAACCGGATTTCGAGCAGCAGGGTGATGAGTTTGTTGTCACACTCTGGAGAAACTGGCTCTCCAAGAAATACCTTGTCAGCCTTGATCTGAACGAACGGCAGATGAAAGTCATCGATTACCTGAAGACAAAACAGCAGATCACCAATATTGAGTACCGGGATATGACCGCCGCCACTCCTAAAACTGCTAGCCGCGATCTTGAAGGTCTCGTTGAGAAAGGAATTCTGGAACTCAAAGGAAAAGGAAGAGGCGCTCATTACGTTATCGTGAAGAGCGGTAAACCGGCAAAACCGGCATCATCCAGGAAGAATCCTGATGAAGAACAGGAAAAATGAGACATTAATAGGACATTAATGAGACAAATGAGACATTCCGGCAGAATGATAATAGAGCCAGCTGGGGGCAAAAAATAGTACCACTACGATGGGAATCCCTTCCCGTCAAACGACTCAGAAAGGTAACATATGACTCAGCATCACTCTATAATCCCCGTGCAACAATGGAGCTGTAAAGGGGCCTAAGGGGCAAGAATGCAGAACATCATGAAACAGAAACAGGACATGAACGGGACAAATGAGACACCGGTACGGATTATTCACAGCGGGAGCGACCGCAGGAGTCCGCGATGACCGGTGAGCAGGCCCGCCCCCGAGGGGGGGATACCGTATCCCCCCCTCGAACATTGGTTCATGAGCTGCAGCCGTACCCGGAGTATAAGGATTCGAGTGTGGAATGGCTGGGGAAGATCCCAAAGGATTGGACAATCGTTAGAACAAAAAATCTCTTCAAAGAAATCGATGAGCGATCGATTGATGGAACAGAAATATTGTTGAGTGTTTCTCAATATACCGGTGTTTCACCACGATCGAGGATTATTTCAATAACAAATTCAAAATTAACACGTTCTGAGTCCTTAGTCAATTATAAACTCGTAAAATCTGGGGATTTGGTAATTAATATAATGCTTGCGTGGAATGGAAGTTTAGGTGTTTCCAATTTTGATGGTATCGTGAGTCCGGCGTATTGTGTATATCGATTGAAGAACAATGATTCAGCGAGATATTTTCATTATCTGTTTCGATCATCTACGTATCTGGGTCTTTTTGAAAATGAATCAACTGGTGTAGTTCAAAGCAGACTTAGATTGTATACTGAAAATTTTTTCCGCATTCTCTCAATAAACCCCCCAAGTGTGGATCGGGAAGCAATCGGAGGATACCTGAAAAGTGTTGAGCTTTCAATCAGTCAGTACGTACATGCCAAACGCAAACTCATCGAACTTCTCAATGGGCAAAAACGGGGAATAATCAACCAGGCAGTGACGCGGGGCATTGATCCCAATGTTCGGCTGAAACCATCGGGGATTGAGTGGCTGGGGGACGTGCCGGAACATTGGGGGATTGAAAAAATATCTTCGCATACTATATCAATTGGAGATGGATTACATGGTACGCCAAAATATGTGGAAAATTCTCCATTTTATTTTATTAATGGCAACAATTTGATAGATGGAGTAGTTAAAATCACAACCTCTACTAATTGTATAGACATTGATCAATTTGAAAAATACAAACTACCTTTAGACGAAAAGACGGTTTTATTATCAATTAATGGAACGATAGGGAGTGTTGCCCTTTATGAAAACGAATCAGTGATTTTAGGAAAAAGTGTTGCTTATTTTATCTGTCGGAATGACCTTTCAAGAACATACTTGTTTTACCTTCTGCAATCTCAGTCATTAAACAATTTTTTAACGCAGGAGGCGACAGGGACGACAATACTAAATTTATCCCTAGCCTCAATCAGAGATCTCAATATTCCATTTCCAGCATATAATGAACAGAAAAAAATCACTGAATATCTTGACAAAAAAATCGCAGTATTTTCGGATTTAGTTGAAAAAACTCTTCAAGAAATTAACTTAATCCATGAATACCACTCCCGCCTTGTCTCTGATGTCGTCACCGGTAAAGTAGATGTCAGGAGTGTAGAGTATGACGATGCTGTCCCCCTCGCTGATGATGAAGTTGTAGACCTTGATGCCATTGACGAGGACAACGATGATTGAATATTCAGAATAATACCGGTGAACCCCATGCGTATCTTATTCGGCTGGTATGATGAGAATGGCGAAGAGATCGAATATGATAATCCCTTTGAATTTTCCGAGGCGGAACTGTTCTGGGCCTCACTGACAGTCGGTGCCCCCTCACTTACAGATGCAATCCAGAATATTCTCGACTCACCGGCATTTGCCCTCCACAAATGGTATGCTGTTCGTTCGGTTGTGAAAATCCACGGGGGAGAAAGCACGCTAGTACCCGGTTATAAGAACCTAGACCAGAGTGAGAAAGTTGTGTTGTCGTACTGGGCGGGTATGATTTTTGCAAAACTCGTTGGGGAGAAAGTATTGCATGTTCCATGGATGGCCCATGCACGTTTATTGAAGAAACAGAAGCGGCTGACGGTCATACCACCAACCACAAAATCCCTTCCGGATCTCGTAGGTCTTGACCGCTCGGAAAAATGGCATATTCTTGAAGCAAAAGGATTGCAGAAACGACCCTCTGCCAATCAGAGGATCAACTACAAAGCCCAAGCTCTCCGAATTGGGAAGGTTGACGGAGAAAAACCTGCCTCCCGAAATTATTGTATCACTAACATTCGGTCGCCATTATCCATTGAATTGCACGATCCGGATAAAATTGTGAAAGACTCTGTTGAATTCAACATAGATCCAATCGATTTCCAGCAGTATTACTACAAACCGTTTGTGGAATTCTTCAGTAAGCCAGATAATACTGAAGACAACGACGATTATATAATATATAAAAAAGTCGTATGCGATACTATCGATAAAAGAAAGTGCCAGATCGGCATTGTAAGGGATATTCTGGAACAGGCAAAAATGCAGAGTGAAAAGAAAAAAGCTGATAGCAAAGATCTCGTCATTAGAAGTATTGAGCCAAAATTTCTGAAAAGCCAGGGACATGAGAGCGACGAACCAGATACTTATATCGGATCGGATGGAATTGCAGTGAAATTATTGCCTTTGTGATAATCCCATGCACCCGCAGTTACCTACCGACACCTCCGAAAAAGGGCTTGAGACGCTCATCGTAGAATCCCTCACTGGCAAGTCCGGCACACCTGACAAGCCGCTGCCAGCCGTCCACTATAAACCCTCCATCTATGGCAGCCTGCCGTATGTCGAAGGGAGCCCGGAGGACTATGACCGCGAATATGCCGTCGATCTTGCCAAGCTCCTCGCATTCCTGAATCTAACCCAGCCGGACGTTGTCGGACAGCTCGATCTTGCCGAATCCGGGCCCAAACGCCGCCAGTTCCTTGCCCGGCTGCGGAGCGAGATCGCAAAGAACGGCATCATCGATGTCCTGCGGGATGGCATCCGGCACGGCCCTGCCCACGTGACAATCTTTTACGGTACACCGACACCCGGCAATACGAAAGCGAAGGAGAGGTACCGGCAGAATATCTTCAGCGTTACCCGGCAGCTCCGGTACAGCAAAGATGAGACCCGGCTCGCACTCGACCTCTGCCTCTTCATAAACGGCTTGCCAATCGCCACGTTCGAGCTCAAGAACCGGCTGACCAAGCAGACCGTGGCGGATGCAGTCCAGCAGTATAAGCGCGATCGCGATCCCCGTGAGCTGCTCTTCCAGTTCAAGCGGTGCGTTGTCCATTTCGCGGTCGATGACCAGGAGGTCCGGATGTGCACGCAGCTCAAGGGGAATGAGTCGTGGTTCCTGCCGTTCAACAAGGGATGGAACGATGGTGCCGGGAATCCTCCGAATCCCGCCGGCATCAAGACCGATTACCTGTGGAGAGAAATCCTGACGCGGGATGGATTTACAGACATCATCGAGAACTTTACCCAAGTTGTCGAGATCAAGGATGAAAAATCCGGCAAGAAGAAACAGGTCCAGATCTTCCCGCGTTACCACCAGCTGGACGTTGTGCACAAACTCCTCGACGAGTCCCGGGTCGGCAAACGGTTCCTGATCCAGCATTCTGCCGGTAGCGGGAAGAGCAATTCCATTGCCTGGCTGGCGCATCAGCTCATTGGCCTGCAGAAAGAGGGCAAACCAATCTTCGATTCGATCATCGTTGTCACGGACAGGACCATCCTCGATAAACAGATCCGGGATACGATTAAGCAGTTCGTGCAGGTATCAGCAACGGTCGGTCATGCAGATCATTCCGGGGATCTCCGGCAGTTCATCACTGATGGAAAGAAGATCATCATCACCACCGTACAGAAATTCCCGTTTATTCTCGATGAAATCGGGGGTGAACACCGTAAAAGGAAATTCGCGATAATCATCGATGAGGCCCATTCAAGCCAGGGAGGCAGGACGTCTGCAAAGATGAATATCGCCCTTGCAGAGGATGGCGGGGAGGATGAGGAACTGGCCGAGGATACCATCAACCGGATCATCGAGACACGGAAGATGCTTAAAAACGCCAGTTATTATGCCTTTACCGCAACGCCCAAAAATAAGACGCTTGAGATCTTTGGCGAACCGTACCCTGACGGCGACAAGGTAAGCCATCGCCCGTTCCACAGTTACACCATGAAGCAGGCGATCGATGAAGGGTTCATTCTCGATGTCCTGAAAAACTACACACCGGTCTATAGTTATTACCGTCTCACGAAAACCGTGGAAGATGATCCGGAATTCGATACTCGGAAAGCTGCGAAGAAACTCCGGAAGTATGTTGAATCCCATGATTACGCAATCCGGCAGAAAGCCGAGATCATGATCGATCATTTCCACAACCAGATATATCTGAAGAAAAAAATTGCCGGGGAAGCCCGGGCAATGGTTGTCACCAGCGGTATCGGGCGGGCTATCCAGTATTTTTACGCATTCCGGGATTACCTGGCTGAAGAGAAGAAACCCTACCAGGCAATTGTAGCATTCTCGGGAGAGCATGAATACGGCGGTGTGAAGGTGACTGAATCTTCACTCAACGGGTTTGCAAGCAGCCTGATACCGGATAAATTCCAGGAAGATCCATACCGGTTCCTTATCGTTGCCGAAAAATTCCAGACAGGTTATGATGAACCATTGCTCCATACAATGTATGTCGATAAACCTCTCTCAAATATCAAAGCCGTGCAGACGTTATCAAGGCTGAATCGTGCCCACCCGAAAAAGTATGACACCTTTGTCCTCGACTTCATGAACAGTACAGAGGTAATCGTAAAGGGATTCGAACCCTATTATCGTACAACAATCCTTGCAGAAGAGACCGATCCGAATAAGCTGCACGATCTTAAGGCAGACATTGATGCATACCAGGTTTATTCCCGGGATGAAGTGCATAATCTTGTTGATCTGTATATATCAGGTGCAGAGCGGGATCGGCTCGATCCCATACTCGATTCATGTGTCGCCAATTATGTGAAAGATCTGGATGAAGACGGGCAGGTTGACTTCAAGAGCAAGGCAAAAGCGTTTGTCAGGACCTACAATTTCCTTGCCTCTATTCTGCCATTCACCAGTGTCGAATGGGAAAAACTGTCGATCTTCCTAAACTTCCTTATCCCCAAACTCCCGGCACCAAAAGAAGAAGATCTCTCCAAGGGAATTCTGGAGGCAATCGATATGGACAGTTACCGGGTCGAAGTCAAATCAGCAATGATGATCAAACTCCCGGATGAGGACGGGATTGTTCAGCCAGTCCCAACCAGTGGTGGGGTGCGAATGCCAGAACCGGATCTTGATCGGTTAAGTAAAATCATCAGGGATTTTAATGACCGGTTCGGCAACATTGAATGGAAAGATTCTGACAGAATCCATAAGGTTATCACTGAGGAGATCCCGGAAAAGGTTTCAGCGGACCGGGCATATCAGAATGCCATGAAACATTCCGATAAACAAAATGCACGTATTGAACACGATAATGCACTCGGCCGCGTTGTTGTTGATCTTCTTAAAGATCACACAGAATTATTCAAACTTTACAGCGATAACCCGGCATTCCGGAAATGGCTTGCGGATATGGTTTTTGCTAAGACCTATTCAAAAATTGACGGTTGATTTCAATGCGTAACAAAGTCTTGAATTTTTGACCCTTGCAGATTATTCTAAGATAATCTACACTCATCGGACCCCCACCCCCCACCGTCGGGTACCCCCTGCTTTTCCCCTCACCCCCCCGATAAAAATCGGGCCCCGCACAACGCTCCGTTGTACGTGTTTTGCCTCACCCCCTCATTTGGCAGAGGCAATACTATTCGAAGACTATCGTCTTCTCATGTCTCATGTTTTCAACATTCGACATCGGAAAAACACGGTAATTGTCCTGGAACGGATCAGGATTTTACGACGGGAATTGATGAGGTAACGTATAGCAACGTTCTGTTGGCATCCGGCCGGGCGAACCGGGGGTTGGCAAAGCCCCGGGGCCCGGAAGAGGGGTGTCCGGAACGGGGGATCAGGAATCCGGCTTTCCTCCCGCCGCAGCCCGGTCTCCGTCCCGGTAAAAATTATTCGAAATCCGGTGAAAAGAGTTCTGATATCTTGTTCCGGATCTCCTGCATTTTCTCCGGATGCACGATGCCAATGGTATCGCATATCAGATCTTTTTCAAGGGCATAAATCCCGTCAGCCTGCACAAAACTGGGATGGTCCAGCGATCCGGTACTGAGATCGGCGTTCGTCAGACTGATGGCCATCATCTTCGGTTTCCGGGTCGTGATCTTCATGACAATCACATCCCGGGAGATCCGGTTATACCGGGAGTTGCTGACAATAAGAGCAGGACGTACTTTGGATTGGATCTGGTTGGAATAAGAAAAATCCACAAGGATGATGGATCCCTGTGCCGGCTCAGTCATGCGCCAGCCTTCGGTGTGCGTGTTCCTTCCACGCATCGTCCGGGTTCTCGTAATCGATCTCGATCCTGGCTTTCCGGAAGATGATCTTGTCCTTATCCGAGGAGATGGTCAGGTAATCCCCGTCATGGATACCGAGATCTGACCGGATTTTTTTCGGAAGGGTGACAAGCCCCTTGGATGATACCTTGACCAGCGTTGTGTCAGGCATGGATGCTCACGACTTAGATTATTGGATTCTTAGATTATCAGTATTGCGGGAACAAAAATAGTACCCGGGAAATGGATGTGGGGGTTTTGTCGCACCCCTGCCATCATCCGCAAGCCCGATCAGATGCTTCCGTAGCAGTCGGGGAAGTTCGCCTTCTTGCAATCATCGACACATGCTTCGCATTCGGCCGATGGGGGACGGTATTGAGCTGGGGTTGCGCACACGTGGTCGCAAGCGTACACACGGCAGTCAGCATCCATCTGATAGCTGCAGACATTGGAAGGTGCCGGGGGCTGTTGCTGACCTGCTGCATAGGTGGATATCCCGGCAACGATGCCGCCGGCAATCGAGAGGCAGACCATGAACAATACCAGCCGGGCAAGCGGCGATCTTTCTGATGCTTTTGAGATAATCAATTTCATCCTCACTAGTGTACCATCCGGGAGTGTTATGAACCATCCGATGTGAAAAGCAGGGGGATGTTTCTCAGGATCCGTTCTGCCGGAATTTCCGGATCCCTCTTCCACGGCTCTATCGTTGGCCCCCCACCCCCCAATAAAAATCCGGCCCCGTAACACGCCCCGTTGTACGCGTTTTGCCTCACCCCCTCATTTGGCAGAGGCAATGATGTTCGAAGACTATCGTCTTCTCATGTCTCATGTTTTCAACATTCGACATCGGAAAAACACGGTAATTGTCCTGGAACGGATCAGAATTTTACAACGGGAATTGGTGAGGTAACGTATAGCAGAGTTCTGTTGGCATCCGGGCGGAGAACACGAGCATCGGGCAAAGCCAGGGGGTCCGGGATGGGACGCATTCCGGCTGGGGACATTCCGGCGCGGGAAAATATTTTTTACCAATCCGTGGTGACATTCTGCCTGAGCGTGCATACCTTGGAACTCTTCCCGGAAACCCTGCCGGCCCGGAACCGGGCGGTTATCGCGGTTGGTATACTCTCCATCGCGGTCTTTGTCTACATCATGCTGAGCGCCGACCTCCTCCCGCTGCTGGGCGTGCACCTCCCCCTTCTTCCGGCCCAGGCGTACGTGAAGATGGGATCGGCGACCCTTGCAGCGTTCTTTTGCTTCTGGTACTTCCGGGGCCTGCAGAATGCCCTCATCGGGCTCATTCTGATCAGCGCACTGTTCTGGGTGCTGGAGTTTTTGAGCGGCCACCTCGGGATGTTCGGCGGGACGTATTCCTACGCCGATGCATTTCCCGGGCCATCGGTCGGGGGAACGCCGGTCTTTCTCGGCCTCGAACATTATGCCTATTACTTCTTCATGTCCTATTTCATCGCGAACCTTCTCGTGGACGGTGTCATCGTATCGTCACCGGAGAGCTGGTGGAAGCGGGCGCTCTTCGTCTCGTTCATCTCGAGTGCAATCGTCATGGGCATCGACATGATGGCCGACCCGGTGCAGGTAAATGCGTTCCAGCAATGGCACTGGGCCGGCGGCTCGCCGTATTTCGGGATCCCGTACGGCAATTATGTCGGGTACATCCTCATCTATACCTTCGTCCTCTTCGCGTTCAAGTACCTGGAGCTCCGGTTCCATGCACAGGAGATGGGGACGCCCGTTCTCGCCATCGCGTGCGTACCGCTCATCATGCACTTCTCCCGGTTCCTCGAATATGCGTCCACGGAACTGCCGGGCCTGACGATCGTCGGCTGCTTCACCATGCTGCTGCCCTGCATCCTGGCATGGGACCGGCTGTTCACGTATTTCCGGAAACTGCCCCCTGTGGCATGAACCGGCAGGGAAACCCGGGTCCCGATCCCGGATCCTCTTATCCTTCCAACCACCCCCCGCAGCCCGATCTCAGCCGATTGATGCTCATTAAGTAGTTACGGGTCTTCGGCGTGAAATTTTTCATCCTGCTGATTTACAGGCAGAAATCCGGGCTCATTGTATGGTTTTTGCCTGAATACGGTAATTTTCCGGATACCGTGCTTGGGCAGGATTTTGGAAAAAAATGAGGGAGAATTTTCCATCTTCAAGATGCATTTATCGCGGGACGGAAGATGCATATTCAGGCCCGGAGAAGCCGGGCTTGAGAAGAATATCATGACCCCTTCAATGACAAATACAACCGTTGTGGGAAGGGACCCGGCCGCCAGGAAGAGGAATTTTATTCCTTTCCTTGGGGCAGCCCTTCTCATCGCATGTCTTGCAATGGGTGTTGCGCAGGCCGCAACCCCCTTGGAAAACATTCTGATCGACAGTGGATTGTCCATTGCGAAAAACAATCCGTGTCCTTCACAGGTTGTCCAGGGTGCCGACGTGCCGAACACCTGCTTTGAACATATTATTGATTGTTACAGCGGCAACCAATTCGTCGGGACTGCTGGTGCACCCTGCTACTTCCAGTGGAGTAGCTTTACCTGCGAGCCAACGAAGGACCTGGATACCTGCCGGGGAAGCTTCGGCGAAAATATTGACAAGGTCGTGCCCATCACGTCCTGTCATTATTGGTAAGAATACTCATCCCCACTTTTTTTAAAAAGGCGAATAGAATGCCCGGTGCCGGTTCAGAGCCCGCTGGCCCGGTCGGCGATGACACAGAATCCTATGAGGACCAGCATGGAGCTGCTGATGACCCATGAGATTGTGCCGGGCGTTGTGTTGAAGTACTCCGCAATGAGGAGGATGGCGATGTCGACGCCCCCGAGCCCGGCAAGTCCGACGAACGCTGCGAGGGAGATGGCTGTAAGAGCGCACTGGTCGTTTCGGATCATGGTCTTCGTTACCGGGGATTGATGTCGGTTTGCCGGAATGCACAAAACAAGGATCCTGGCCGGAGCAATGCAATGCTAAAATAATTACGGATCGCTCATGAAGATATGGGTTTTAATCCAACGAGGGGGCATCCGGTTCGGGAATTTTGCGAAGGGTTGGGAAGGGCCCCCTGCTGCTCAATCCGGTTACCCGCTCCCTCCAGCAAACCGGAAAAACTTTCAAAAAAATTTTCAAACGCGATCGTTTTTTTCCGGTTTGCCCCTGCCCGACCCCCCTTTTGAGGTATGCAAAAAACACCATAATTTCCTGTGGAATCTGAGACGGAAATGTCCCTAAAAGTCTTCCATGAGAAGTCGAGGGGGGTCGGGCAGGGGCAGGTTTTCATTCCGGATTTTTTCGCGCTGAAAATTTTTCAAACCGGAAAAATGAGAAAAAACTGATCAGGAATCCACCGCGAGCAGTCAACCGCATGAGCGATTTCCAAAAATGCGATTGAACGGATCCATCATGTTGAAGAACGCACAAAAAAAGAAATTGCCAGTTACTTGTCATGGAGCACAAGATACATCCCGGCCAGCGCGGCGAGGACGGCCACCAGGTTCACGATGGCAAGACTGTCTGCGTCCAGGCCGGCCTGGCCAAGATAGTCGAACAGGGCAAACAGGAGGAATGTCACGACAAAGAGGTACCCGTACGCCTTCTTCTTCGTATATCCCAGGTAAAAACCAAGGACACAGATGACCAGCTCCAGGAGCATCGCAACCGGGGTTACAACCAGTGTTAGTGCCATGATGATCCATAACCCGGATATGGTTAAAAAAGATTCGCGGGTCTCGCAGAACCCGCCGCTGGTTACCCGCTCTGGTGTTTGTTCCACCGTACGTGCGCCAGCGTTGATATGCCGGAGATAACGACCTCCTGCCCCACGTTATGGATCATCGGGGCGATGTAGTCCTCAATCGTTTTCTTCTGTGCCGATGTTGCCGCCCCGAACCGCTTTATAAAAAATGCCATCATCTCGTTTCGGCTCAAAAACCGGTACTCCTTTCCCATCGGCATCATCGTCACATCCGGGAAGATCCCCATCTGGTACAGCACCCCAAAGAGGCAGTCGGCCTTCGGCCCCGGGTAATACGGCCGGCCGTGCAGTGGCATCCAGAGGTCGGCATTCATCCGCTCCCAGAAGGGCAAGTCGGCAAACCAGAAGAGGTGGACGGAGCCGGAGGAGATGGCATCCATCTTTGCGAGCGCTTCGCGGATGTCGTGCATGGTCAGCGAGAGCGAGGCGATGACGATGTCGTACGGGGGCGAGAGGTCGCGGGCCGGATCGACCTCTTCCCAGGTCTTCTGCACGCACGCGATATTCCGGATCCCCTGCTGTTCCGCGTGCTTTTTGAGCACTTCAAGCATCCCGGCGCCGGGCTCAACAGCGGTCACGTCGCGGACGAGCGGGGCGAGGGGCAGGGCAAGGATCCCCGGACCGGCCCCGATATCGAGCACCCGGGCATTGCGGGACAGCGGGAGGGACGCAATCGTCCTCTGCACCCGGTCATCATACTCGCTCCGGGCGTTCGCATCGTACCGCTCCGCGTTCTCTTTTTTGTCCCAGTTGTGCGATGGATCACCGGTAAGCTTCGAGGACTCCTGCAGGTGCTGTCGCTCTTTCCAGATCTCGTTCCAGTCAGGGTCAGACACCGCCGGTTGCATAGCATACCGTAGTGTGCCGAAAGAAAAAAAGGTTCAGGTGATGCCGCTCACTCGTGCCGGAGGGCATCGATGGGGTTTAAGTTTGCTGCCTGCCACGCCGGGTAGATACCGCAGGCAAGGCAGACCACGATGCCAAAACCGACGCCACCGGCAATCGATGACACGGTCGAGAGCGTCCAGAGATATTTCGTAGACTGGAGCATCAGAGCGCTGATGGCGTACCCGGCAAGGAGACTCAGTATGCCTCCTACCACACTGCCGATGACACCGATGATGGCAGCCTCGTACACGAACATGCTCATCACCTCTTTCTTCTGGGTGCCGATGCTCCGCATGATCCCGATCTCCTTGATCCGCTCGTTGACCGACATCATCATGATGTTGAAGATCGAGACCCCGGCAACGATCATCGAGATCCCGCCGATCGCCGTGACGAACGAGGTGATCGCACCAAACGTCTCGTAGATGGTGGCAAGGGTGGCCTTGCTGTCGATGACCATCACGACCTTGTCGCGCTTGTTCATCTGCTTCTCGATGATGGTCTTGACGTTCGCCGTGTCCTGGTCGCGCTTGACCTTGACCACAATCTCATCATAGTATTTCCCGGTATTGTAGGTGCCCTCGAACCAGTCCTGGGTAGCGATGACGGCGTTGTCTGTGCTGATATCGAAGCTCATGCCGCGCTCCTTGATGATACCGGTGACGCGGAGCGTTCCTTTCGAACCGTCCGTCCCCATCGAGATCCGCGACCCCACCTTAATGTCGTTGTCCTTGGCAAACGCGGACCCCACCAGGCACCCGGAGTTGGCATTGTTGAGGCTGCCGGCGGTCAGCTCGAAGTTGAGGTCCTTGAGGTACTGGGGATCGATCCCGTATACGGATGCAACAATGTAGTCCTTGCTGACCCCGACCTTCATGCGCTCCGAGGTCGAATGGACCGGTATCGCAATGCCCGGCGCAACCACCCGTTTGATCTGCTGGAACTGCTGGTCGGTGATCTTCATGTTCTCGGTGCTCCCGCTGCTGCCCCCGTGGAATCCTCCGCCGCCACCGCCCGTGTAGGGATACACAATCACGCTGTCCCCCACGGACGAGAGGCTGTCGGAGACCATGGAGACCATGCTGTTCCCGAGGATGCCCATTGAGGCAATGGCAACAACCCCGATCACGATGCCGAGCATGGCAAGGGTCGACCGGAGGAAGTGGATCCGTATGTTCCGTTTTGCGATCTCCCAGAAGATCATGAGACAATCCTCCCGTCGGAGATCCGGATGGTCCGCCGCGAATAGTCGGCGATGTTCTGGTCATGGGTGACCATGATGATTGTGGTACCGTTCCGGTTGAGCTCGGTCATCAGGTCCATGATCCCGGCGCCGGTCTTGGAGTCGAGGTTACCCGTCGGCTCATCGCAGAGGAGGATGTCCGGGTTGTTGATGAGCGCCCGGGCAATGGCAACGCGCTGCTGCTGGCCGCCGGAGAGTTCCGTGGGCGTGTGGGTGAAGAGTTTCTCGTCCAGCTGAACGGCCCGAAGGATTTCTTTTCCCCGCTCCGGGTCCACCCCGCTGCCGGATTTCAGCATCATCGGAAACGTGACGTTCTCGATGATGTTTAAGAGCGGGAAGAGGTTGAAGTACTGGAAGATAAACCCGATCCGGTCCCGCCGGAGGGCAGTCAGCTCCGTATCCGACATGTCCCGGATACGGGTGCCGCTGATCCAGATGTCCCCTTCCGAGGGCATGTCGAGGCACCCCATCAGGTTCAGGAGGGTGGACTTTCCTGATCCGGAGGGACCCATGACGGAGATGAACTCGCCCCGGTCCACCCGGAATGAGACACCGTCCAGTGCCCGGACGTCCCCGGCCGGGAGGGGGTACACCTTGGCCACGTCCGAGAAGACCATGACCGGCTGGTCGTCTTCTGTCGTCGTCACTGTTTCTTCTTCCTGAGGTAGAAGTACCATCCGCCGACAAATATGGCGACTACGACAAGCGCAGCGATGATGGGGACAAGCGGCGGGCCGTTATCCTTCACGGCAGCGAGCCTGCCATCGGGGACCGTGATGTTACGGACCGATGTGTAGGTGTTCCCGTCGCTGTCTTTGAACGAGATCTGGACGGGGACACTCTCAACGGTGCCATCGGTGGAGAAGGTGATCTCGAAGCTGCCGAAATCATCCGGCTTGAGTGCCTGGACCACGTAGGTCTTGTACGGGTCTTCCGGCACGGCCGGGGGGAGGGCAGTCACCATGACGGCATTTGCCGTCTCGAGCCCGGCATTGGTCACGTCGCCCGTTACGCGATAGCTCATCCCCTCCGGGATCACCTGGATGTTGCTCATGACCGGGTCTGCCTGTTTCTTGTCATGCCCGAATGTGATGGGGATCTCCATGGTCACGTCATGGGGATTGTCGCCGTTGTTGTAGGCCAGATTGAGGATGAGCGTGGTCTCCTGCTCCGGGGTGATGGAGACATTGACCGGTGTTTTTGCTGCGGCTGCAAGGTCGCCGATGAATACCCGTTCGGGATTGGCGGTTATGCCAACACCGGAGGCGGTGAGGATGACATTTCTCACATTGTTCTTCCGCGGGTTTGCCACTTGCAGGTAGATGGTCTTCTTCTTGCCCTGCGTGAAGGCGTCAGGCTTGTCAACGACCGTCAGTTCAAGGGGGGTATTGTCGATCTGGAGCAGCGTCTTATGGTTGAGATCGGAATCGTACAGGCTGACGGAGAAGGTCGGGTAGTAATCCCCCCCGGCCCCATTAGCCACGATGGAGAAGGTGAACGGCCGTGTCTGGAGCGGGCCAAGGGTTGAAGTAGTATCGTAGTTGCCGCTCAGCAGGGAGAAGGTGCTGTCCCGGAAGATCGCATGGTTCAGCTTGATGCTGGTGTTTGCATTGCCGTTCGCGATCTTGTAGGTTACGGTCCCTTTATCCCCGGTAAAAAAGGTCCCGGGTTCGAAGACCGTTTCGGCAACATAGACCTTTCCGGTGTAGTAGGTTCCGGAGACCGGGTCCTCGTTCAGGTTTGAATAGGCTCCGCTGGCTGTTCCGACTGCCAGGCTGACCAGCAGGGCGAGAAAGAGTGAGGTGATGATCTGGCTGATTTTCATTTACGATACTCCAAGCGTATAAATCATGTAAAAGATCCAGGCAATGACCGGAATACCGACGCAGATGGCTGCGTCCCGTACCGCCAGTTTTCGTGCGTTCTGGATGCCGAAGATCCAGATGTTCGCACTCCAGAGGAGGAAGACGATGGTGATAAGGGCAGAGATCTGGGTCAGCTCCACCATGGCCGGGTCTTTCATGAGTGATGCTGTTACCTGCTGCACTGCCGCAGGGTCCTGCATCATGGCGGATGTGATCTTCGGGACAACGATCTTCGGCACGTACTCGAACGCTGCGATAAGGGTGATGACGGTGCCGATCACCTGCGGGAGGTAGCCGTACCCGATGACCTTCAAGGTACCGGAGTAACTGCCGGATCCCTTGAATACCAGGGAAATGCCAAACACGAGAGCAGCCCAGATGACCCAGAAGATGAAGACTCCGAGGAACGCACCGATTACGGATGAGAAAAGGACAATCGTGTCAAGGCCGGCCATGGCGTCGCCCATCATCTGCGCAGTTACCCCGCCGATCAGGTACCCGTACGCTGCGGCGGTAATGCCCCCGGCAAGGAGGATGAGCAGCGGCAGGGTCATACGCTCTTTTTCTATATCAAGGCCAGAAAAGAACTGGCCGGGCCGGAAGAGGATATCAATAATTGAATGTGTCATGCTTCACCTGTACTGTTTTTGCTGAGAATGGTTTAACTATAATCTTTGATATATTTCTGTCAACACTTCAATGTTGACGGAGATATGCTTTTTGATCTGTTTTCTGGGCATTTCCCGGGTGATCCTGAATTGCTCCGCTCGCAGGCGCCTACCGGAGCCGGCGATCTGCAAGAGCAGGAATAACGTGGTATTATCGTTTGTGGGATCCTCCATAACTCTTTTCCGGTGGGATTCTTTTTAGTTCCGACGGAGAATAAAATGCCCGACTGCGTTTTCAAGCGGATTGTTATACATTTCTAACATTTTCTTCTAATGTTATATATTTCTAACACAACGGGGGGCTTTGCCCCGAATACAACTAAAACTCCTGAAAACCCACGCACGTAATAATGCCACAATAAACAAAATTGTACCATAATGTATATATTTGTACAGGACAACCATTGTACCATGCAGACAAAGATCCTGCTCGATGAAGAGCAGATGCCCAGACGGTGGTACAATGTCCAGGCGGACCTGCCCACCCCCCTCGACCCGCCGCTCCACCCGGCCACGCACAAGCCGG
>Ga0302253_1000197_pt1 | contig 58906 bp, 60 predicted proteins | sample AAG_RA_Trp_MG_FD_193537 | JGI IMG/M metagenome (GOLD analysis project Ga0302253, IMG submission 193537) | Enriched activated sludge microbial communities from anaerobic digester in WTTP, New Holstein, Wisconsin, United States - AAG_RA_Trp | ecosystem: Engineered > Bioreactor > Anaerobic >...
TCCTTGACGATACGGTCAGCGTTTGCCTTGAGCTTGTAGTGGTCAAGGATCTTCTGGATACCCTTCACGTATTCCGGATACATGTGGGTTGTCGGCGGGTCGCGGGTCAGTCCGAGCTTCTCACGGGCTGCACGGTTGACATCGTTGTTCGGGACACCGTGGCCGGAAGAGTAGATTGCCTGGACGGTCTTTAAGAAATTGACCGGGACAATGTCGCGCTTGAACGCGAGGTTCCTCATGGACATGATGACATCCGTTGGTGCAATGTCGCGCGGGCAGCGGTCCGTGCAGCTGTAGCAGGTCGTGCAGAGCCAGAGATCGGGGTCGGTGAGCGCCTCGTTCTCGAGACCGAGCACTGCCCTCCGCATGAAATTGCGGATGCGGTATGAGCTGCGGGGTGCAGACGGGCAGGAGCCGGTGCAGGTACCGCACTGGTAGCACATGTGGGCGATCGTGCGTGAGATCGACTTTACATTCTTTAAGAATTCTGGATTCGAGTCTTCACGGACATATCTCTGTTCGCGGAGTTTCTTCTCCAGCGCTTCCGGGTAACCTTTTGATCGTGCCATGATCTTCACGCCTTCCCCATGACTTTCAGGCTGACCTGTCCGGGCACATCCTCTTTCACCTTCGAGGTCCTCGTGGTGCAGAGTTTTGCCTTGATCTTCTTGAAGAGGTCGGTCTCCGTGCCTTTCATGCGGACGCCGGTCCTCTTGAGGACGATGATGTCCTCACCGGGGCATGCATTCACGCAGGCGCCGCACAGGATACAGAAGTCCTTGTTGACGGCGATGGTTGGCTCGATCTCGTGCTTCATGTCGGCCGCGGGCTTCGGGGTCGGCAGGTAGATCGCGTTTGCCGGGCAGATCTCTGCACAGGTTGAGCAGCCGCCGGGACACTTCTCTGCATGGAACTCAATGTCACCCTCGAAGATCTTCTCGACGGTGATTGCCTCGGTCGGGCAGTTAACTGCACACCAGCGGCAGGTGCAGCAGTTGTCCTGGATGATGTCGACCTTTCCATCGATCTTGTCGGAGATGATCTCGCGCTCGACCGTGATGCATTCCTCGGGGCAGACTTCAACGCACACCTTGCAGGCATCGCACTTGGTCTCGTCCCAGATCACGTCACCTTCGACCTTACCGGACTCGGCGGTGAACTCCTTGTGCTTCACGACAATTGCCGGGCACAGGGCGCCACACAGGCCGCAGAGCGAACACTTCTCCTTATCAACGGTGAAGGTCGTCTTCTTCTTCATTGCGGCAGCCTTGGGCTTTGCGCCGGCAACCGGGCCCTTGTAGGTCCCTTCGTAGGCGGGGACGTTCCGGTCGATTGCATCCCGCGGGCATACCTCCTCGCAGGTGGTGCACTTGACACACTTCTCGTCGTCGATCTCCGCCTTCATGTCGTACTGCGGGAATCCTTCCTTCTCGATGATCGGAAGTCTCTCCTTTCCATCCACCTTCAGTGTCAATGCATTGAACGGGCACATGATGACGCAGACACCACAGTAGGAACACTTGGTCTCGTCAACATCGATCGGGGCAGCGTAGTTGATAGCACCACGCCTTGATGCACCGACAAGCCCGAGGACGATAGCCTCCTCGGGGCAGGCGTCGACACAGATGCCGCAGCCCGTGCAGGTCTCAGCATTGAGAATAAGGTTGTTGGTGTTCTGAAGGAGCTTTTGCTCCATCACAACATTTACCCCATCCTTCTTTTTCGAAAACTTGGGAAACAATGCCATGTATTCACCCTCACGCTGTTTCTTATTGCACACCTGCCTCGGGTATTCCATACCCGGGGCCTGCAATTCTGATAACACCGTATGGGCACGCCCGGACGCAGACGCCGGATCCGGCGTGTGAGCTTCCCTCTGAAATCAGGAAAAACGGAAATCCGTTCCCGACCCGGCAGCTATCCTCTGTTGGCACAGAATCAACTGCCCGAAGCTCACCTGCGAAACCAGGACAAGCAACCACACAATTTTTACAGCTAGTACAATGTTTTTTTGTTATGTGCACTGCAAATGCCATTTTTGATCTTCACGCACCAGCTATAGATCGATTCTAAAAATCGACTAACAAAAAGTGGTAGAAGATGATAGATAAATGTTCTGAAATTTATTGGCGATGTACCCCCGTTTTATAGATGATTGTATTATGTTAGTTTAAATACCCGATTCGGATGTTAATAGGAAAAATGCCCTGGTTAATGAATTTTGATGTACCTCTTTCGATTATCTCTTGTTATTTTGCTGCGCTTTCGTTTTGTCCTGTCCTGCCCGGAAATGTAATTAGAAACTTTATTCAGTGACCATCATGGTACCTTTGTGGTACCGGAGGTTATCTCATGGAAATCAACGGCGTTACTATTGACAATACCTATGCAGAGGCATTCCCAACCTGGGTCTGCCGGGTCATTATCACTGCAGTGAACAAGGAATGGGCAAAGAAGGCAGCAACCGAGGCTACCGGGTTTGCAACATCCGCAATCGGCTGCCCGTGCGAGGCAGGTATCGAATGTGAACTGGACGGTTCACAGACCCCCGACGGACGCCCCGGTGTGGCAATCCTGATCTGTGCGAGCAAGAAGAAACTCAAAGAACAGGTCGTCGAGCGCCTTGCGGAATGCGTCCTGACGGCACCCACGACCGCTGTGTTCAACGGTATCACCAATGCCGAGGAAAAGATCCCGGTCAAGCTCCACTTCTTTGGCGATGGCCACGAGTACCAGAAGGAAGTCGGCGGCAGGAAGTGCTGGGTCATCCCGATCATGGAAGGCGAATATGTCGGTGAGGAAGAATTCGGCATTGTCAAGGGCGTTGCAGGCGGGAACTTCTTTGTCATGGGCGAGAACCAGATGGCAGCCCTCATGGGTGCCCAGGCAGCAGTCGAGGCGATCGACGGTGTTGCCGGGACCATCACGAGCTTCCCCGGCGGAGTCGTTGCGAGCGGCTCGAAGGTTGGCAGCCTGAAGTACAAGTTCATGCCCGCATCCACCAACGAGAAGTACTGCCCGACCCTTCGCGAGAAGGTGGCAGACACCAAGATCCCGGCCGGTGTCAAGGCGGTGTACGAGATCGTCATTGATGGTGTGGACGAGAAGTCGGTTGCAGCAGCAATGGCAGCCGGTATCAAGGCAGCAGTAACCGTGCCGGGCGTCAAGTTCATCTCGGCCGGTAACTTTGGCGGCACGCTCGGACCCTTCAAGATCGAGCTCCACAAAGTCCTCTGATCTCTTTCCTTTTTTTCTGCGTCCGCTGAATTACCATTCCTGCTATGCGAAAACTGTTCTACTAAGATAGTGCAGACAAACAGTTCCTGCTCTATAGTTACTATAGATAGTGTGTGGGAGATTGTACGCGAAAGATCGATCTGTATAAATATGGTTATTGCCGATTATTTTGTTAACGAAATTTTCGGCGATAACATGATCACCCTTACTCCCGACGAAGTCACGAAGCGGTTCGGACCGCTCTTCTCGCAAAAATTCCTGGTTATGGTCGATGAGCAGAGCGGCAGGGCCGAGATCCTTGAGCAGTGCCGGGCACGCGGCCCTATTGAATGGGATGCCATGAACCGGAAGAGAGCCGGTGGTGCTGTTGAAGGATGTTCTGTTGAGGGGACCAGCATGGTGATCGCGGCAAAACTGGGCCGGCACCCGGTGAATTTTGGTGCTGCGGCCGGGGAGATTGGCGGGCAGGCCCTCGAAGCAGTCGAGGTGTCGGGCGATGAGGTGATCACGTCGTGGGCCGGTATTGCCGGTGCCGGTGTCGGTGTTGCTGCCTGCCTCCCACAGGCACCCGGAGTTATCCGGGCGGAATACCCAAGCGAGGATGACCTGAAGGTTGGCGGGGCACGCACCAATCATGTCCGGATCGTCTCCCCGCGGTACGAGAAGATCTGTATCGGTATTGATGACACCGATACCAAAACGGAAGGCGCAACCTGGGTGATGGCGCTGAAATGTGCCGGTGCCTGCACGATCCCCGGGGTGGAATTCTTAAACATGCGCCTCATCCAGCTCAATCCGTTGGTTCCCACCAAGACAACGAACTGCGTTGGATCCGCCCTGAACTTCGCTGTCCGGCCGGACAAAGTTCCTCTCCTCCTCGATTTTGTCAGGACGTACGTGGAGCAGAATACGTTCTCGAAGGATACCGGTATAGCGTATTACCGGGGGATCGGGTTCTCCCGCGACTCACCGGCCTTTGCCGAGGTGAAGCAGGAGATCATGACGGTTGGAAGGGCAGAAGAAGCAGCACGGGAGATGGGCATAACCTTCATCGATACCAATGGCCGGAAAGGCAGGATCGGTGCACTTGGTGCGGTGCTCTGGGGCAACCGGGGCATCGAGGCAGCGGGACTCTATGGCGAACATCTCTGAACCCTACGTTATCCACTACCCGAGGATCGTTGCTGTGGCCGATGCCACCAACACGACCGTTGAACTCATCGAGTTCTATGACTGTATCGGTGGTGCAATGTGGTCGAAGCTCCATTACGCACAGAGCCCGCTTGTCGAAGATGTCCGGTGCGTGGGTGCAACGATGCGCTACCTCCTGAAGACCGGGACGGTTGATCTTGCGCTGGAGGGATCGCGGTTCCCGGCCGGGATCTCTTCCTGTCAGGTTGACGGAGATGAGATTGCCGTCACCTATATCGGCATGGGTGGCGGGGGTGTCGGTGCTGCGGCATGCCGCTCTGATGCAGCCGGCGTCCTCCGGAGCCGGAGCGATCCAGCCGGCGGCGGGAAAATTGCCGGTGCAACAGTATGGCTTCCGAGAATGCAGCGGGTATTGATTGGTGTCGATGACACAGATACTCCCGAAGAAGGCGCAACGTGGACCCTTGTCCACAATATTGCCCGTGGAGTTGAGGATGATCGGTCGATCTACCTGTCACATACCATTGTTCAGCTCTACCCGGTACCATACCGGACCAAGAACTGTGTCGGGCTGGTTGCAGAATTTGCCACCAATGATCCCGTGGGTTTGGTCAGCCGCTTCCACAAACTCCTCGAAAGATACACCCTGTCGAAGAAAACCGGCATGGCTGTATATTCCGGTTTCGCAGCTTCAGAAGAACTGGTGGCATACGGGTGCCGTGTCAAACGGGGTGAGATTGATGCAGGCGAGCTGGACTCCCTTAAGGATCCGGACCTGAAAATTATCATGAATGGGAGGGGAATTGTCGGGGCAGTGGCAGCCATCCCCTTTTTTACGAAGTATGACGAGGCGCTGGAACTATGCAGTGGAAAGACCTGAAGGCACGACTGCTTGAGACAGGATCTGTAAGCCTGACTGGTGAACCGGCAGAACGGTTCATCGCTCGTTCCGCAGCAGGTCCCGGGGCCGGTGGCAGCGGTGCAGTATTCTTTGCCATGGGGAGTCACCGGGTGAAGCTTGCCCTCGATCCGCTCAGCCCCATAGAGGTCGTTCACCGGGGGAACGGTGTAGCTGACCTCTATCTTGACGGGCAACTCATCAGCGGCCGCCTCCTCGAGCCCGGCTTCCACTGCCCGGACCAGGCCTTCATCACGGTAACGGGCAGCTGTATCTTCCGGTGCCGGTACTGCACTGTTCCGAATAACGACGGAAAGAGAAAGAGTATCGACGAGATCATGGCAATGGTGGAATCCGTGAGGCACCGTATCCATGCAATCTCGATCACGAGCGGGGTGCTGGAGAGTATCGAAGAGGAGGAAGCATATGTGCTGGAAGTGGTCCGGCGTCTTGCCTGCTTTGGCCTTCCGATCGGTGTCTCCATTTACCCGACGGAGAAGACTCCCGACCGGCTCCATGAGATCGGCGTTGCCGAAGTGAAATTCAATCTCGAAGCCGCGACGCCGGAACTGTTTCTTACGATGTGTCCCATGCTGGACTATGGCCGGATCTGGCAGGTTCTCGACCGTTCGGTTGAACTCTTCGGGAAGAACCGGGTCTTTTCGAATGTCATCATAGGCCTTGGCGAGACGGATGCTGAACTGGTGGCCTGTATCAGGAAGCTGACAAGCCATGGCGTGATTCCGGTCCTCCGCCCGCTCAACCCGGTTGCTGAGCTATCCGGTATGCCCCGTCCGTCTGCCGATCGGCTGAAGAAAATCTTCGCAGTTCACGGGCAGGCTCTTGAAGCGGCAGGACTTGATGCCCGCATGGCGGAGACGATGTGCACAAACTGTGCCGGATGCGACCTTGTTCCCGGGAGGGATGAATGAAAGGTATTGATGCAATAGCAGAAGCGTTACTTGCCTGTACAGACCGGCAGTATACCGTGCCGGGCTTTCCGGTAACGGATCTGGGCGCACACGTGAACGCGGAGATGGTTATCAATGAGAAGACCTCCCTGGAATATGCCCTCGGCGATTCGCTGGAAGGCCGGCGGGCGGCCGTTATCATCAAGAATGTCGGTGTCAATGCCTGTGCTGATCCTCTCCTTCAGGCAACCGCACAGGGCCTGATCGGCGGGGTTGTCCTGGTGGCTGGGGATGATCCGGAAGCCCTGGGGTCTCAGACCTCCCAGGACTCCCGGTATTACGGGGAACTCGCGGAAATTCCGGTCATTGAACCCGGCAATGAGAGTTGTTACTCCGGGGTAGTGGCAGCGCTGGAAGCATCGGAACAGTTCTCCCGTGTCGCCATGTTGCGGCTCACACCGGCCCTGCTGGACGCGGATGTGGAATACCATCCCACAAAGCCGAAGGAGGGGAAAGGCCGGCTCTCGAAACGGAGCTGGACCCAGAACGGGCGGGTTACCGCGGCAGAGGAGATCTACCGGACCATGTTTGCCTGGTCCTCAGCATCCCCCTTAAACCTCTGGGACGGTGAACCTGCCGGTGCCGGCCCCTCCCCGGGAAAGACACGGATCGTTACCGTCAACCCCCCGCCATCCCGGACTACGGGACTACAGGATATCCGGGAGACGGGCAGAACGTTTATCCGCGACCACCGTGGGGTCCGGCCCCCGTTACCCCAGGACCACCCCCAGTCCCTGGAAGACCGGGGCTATTACAAGACATTCTGCAGCAACTGCCCGTTCAAAACCATGATGGACATCGCAAAAGAGCGGGATATGGCGATGATCTGCGATGCCGGGTGTTCGGTGCTCGGGATGACCCTGCCCTACGAACTCGGGGTGGCAAGTTATGGCATGGGTGCAAGCATAGCAGTTGCAGCACGGAGCACGAGAGTTGCCCTCATCGGGGACTATGCCCTGCTCCATTCCGGCCTGAATGCACTCATCGACGTTTACGAGAAAAACCTCCCGATGCTCTGTATCGTGATGAATAATACCTGCACGGCGATGACCGGGAAACAGCCGTCATACGATCCGCTCCCGTACCTGCGATGGGCGGATCCGGTGGTCTGCCGGGCCGATGATGAACTGACACTTGAACGCGAGCTCGTGGTTACGGACAGGCCACGGACCCTCGTTGTGAACGGGACCTGTCCGGAGGGGAGCAGCCATGAAATCGTTGAATATTGAGATCTGCGATGTCACATTGAGGGACGGGGAACAGACGCCGGGCGTTTCGTTCTCCTGCAAGGAGAAAGTCGAAATCGCCACCCTGCTGGACGAGATAGGTATCGAGATGATCGAGGCCGGCTTTCCCGCGGTATCGGAGAACGAGAAGAACTGCGTGAAGACGATTGCGAATCTCGGGCTTGACGCCCGGATCAGTGGCTTCTGTAGGGCGAAAAAACCCGACATCCAGGACGCGATTGACTGCGGTGTTGATATGGTGAGCATCTTCATCCCCACGTCCGAGCTTCACGTCCGGCTCAAGTTCAAAAAATCCCGCGAGCAGGTACTGGAGGATTCCCTGGAGATGATCGACTTTGCCCGCGACCATGGCATGCAGGTACGGTTTGCCGCAGAGGATGCATCCCGCACGGATCTCCCGTTCTTAAAACTGGTCTACCAGCGGGCTGCAGAGCGCGGGGCTGTCCTCCTCAGCTATGCCGACACGGTTGGCTGTCTCATTCCCTCCGAGATGCACGCGGTCATGACCGAACTCGTTGCATCGGTTGACCGCCCGTTCTGCGCCCACTGTCACAACGATATGGGCTGTGCCGTGGCAAACACGCTGACCGCCGCGGAAGCCGGCGCGTTCCAGCTCCATACCACGGTGAACGGGATCGGTGAGCGGGCTGGGAATACCTCGCTTGAGGAGCTCCTCATTATCCTGCGGACAAAGAAGGGCATTGACCGGTATGATCTCTCGAAACTGATGGAACTCTCGCACCTGGTCGAGAAGTATTCCGGTATTTCCCTTCCCCGGAACAAACCCGTTACCGGGGAGCTGGCGTTCTCCCACGAGAGCGGTATTCACATCGCGGCCATTCTTGAAGATCCTTCAGCCTACGAATACTTCCCCCCCGACCTCGTGGGCGGAACACGCCACTTCATCCTCGGCAAACACACCGGGAAAAAAGCCCTTGAACACGTTGTCGCGTCCATCGGCTGCAAGCTTACGGAGAAGCAGATTTGCGCCGTGCTCGACCTGGTAAAAGACCATTCCGAGCAGAAATGCAACATCACCCCGGAAGTCCTGCGAAAACTGATCCGGAAAGTACAGGAGACTCCTGCATGAGCACGTTGTCTGAACGAATCCTGAATGCACCGGCCGGTGAATACGTTGACCGGAAGGTAAACCGGGCATTTGCCTGTGATGGAACGGGCATGCTTGCCCTGGAGGCATGGAAGAACATGGGCGCCGTTCACCTTGCGGATGATACCGAGTTTTCTATTTTCTTCGATCATATTGCGCCGGCGAACAACAGCACTGCGGCCACCCTCCAGCACGAGCTCCGCGATTTCGCAAAAAGTTCGTTCATGAACTTCTCCGATGTCGGCGGGGGCATTTGCCACCAGCTGATGGGCGAGGGAAATGCCCTGCCCGGCGAGATTATCATCGGCGCTGACTCGCACAGCGTCACGCTCGGTGCTTTCGGGGCATTTGCCACCGGTGTCGGGGCAACCGATATGGCGGCAATCTGGCTGACCGGTGAGACCTGGCTCCGGGTTCCGGAAACGATTGCCCTCCGGCTCGAAGGGCGGTTTGCCGGGGCTGCGGAGGCGAAAGATCTCGCCCTTGCCTATGTGGGCGAGCTCGGGACTGACGGGGCAACCTACCAGGCACTGGAATTCATTGGAGATGCGGTTAAAGACCTGTCCATCGACGAGCGAATGGTACTCTCCAACTTGTCCGTTGAAGCCGGGGCAAAAGCCGGGCTCTTCTATGCCGACGATGTAACCGTGCGCTATCTCCGGGAGCGGGGGCATACCGTGAAGCCACAGGCCCCCGAATCCTGCACCTATTCCCGCGAGCAGGAGTTCGACCTCTCTGACATAATCCCGCTCATTGCTGTCCCGCACCGCGTTGACACGGTAAAACCCGTTGACGAACTTGCCGGGCTTCCCCTTGACCAGGTATTCATCGGTACGTGCACCAACGGGAGGTACTCCGATCTTGCCCGGCTTGCCCGTATCGTGAAAGGAAAGAAAGTAGCGGTGCGGACGATTGTCGTTCCTGCCTCTGCCTCTGTTCTCCTCCAGGCAACACGGACCGGAGTCCTTGCCGACATTGTCGAGGCGGGATGCACGATTGGCACACCCGGCTGCGGCCCCTGCCTTGGTGCCCACATGGGTGTTCTCGGGGAAGAGGAGGTCTGTCTCTCCACGGCAAACCGCAACTTCAAAAACCGCATGGGTGTTGGCGGAGAGATCTACCTCTCATCGGTTGCCACGGCGGCAGCCAGCGCGCTTGCAGGGGAGATCACGGCGCCGGAGGTGGCCTGATGAAGACCGGGGGGCGTGCTGTCTGCCTGCCTGCCGACATCGATACCGATGTGGTGATCGCAGGGAGGTACCTGCGGACCAAGGACAAGAGCATCTGGGCATCCCATGTCTTCGAGGACCTTGACCCGGCACTTGCGCACCGGCTCAAGGGCGCCGTCATTGTTGCCGGGAAGAATTTCGGGTGCGGGTCGTCAAGGGAACAGGCGGCAGTTGCGATCCGGGAGGCCGGTGTTGTTGCAGTGATCGCCCCCTCGTTTGCACGGATATTCTTCAGGAATGCGATCAATGTTGGCCTGCCGCTCATCGAAGCCGATATCGTGTGCGACGAGGGCAGCCAGATAACATTCAACCTCGCACAGGGCATTGTCGAGGTCTCGGGAAAACGGCACACGGTTAAGACTCTCTCGCCGAGAATGCAGGAGATTTTAGGAGCTGGCGGGCTCGTCGAGTACTGGAGAAAACGGCGATGATCTTTCCGGAGCACTGCAAGTACGTGGGACACGCATCGGCAAAACCCTGTGGCGACCGGGTCTATTTCCTGAGTCGGTACCTTCTCCATGAAACCGGAAACGGCTTCGAGCTGCTGGAGGTGACTCCCGATCCAGCGGAAGCGGGACTGATGCGCAGCATCGTCTCCTCGCGTGTCCTTGCAAGGGCAGAAGAAGTCTTCTGCTATCCCGAAAAAGTGCAGCTGCACGACAGAACGAACCTGATCCGGCTTGCCCGCGATTCCGGTTACCGGTGCACGGTCTTTACCGGTCTTGACGAGCACATCACATTCATCCTCGACCCTGATCTGTCCGGATTACTTACCATCCATGTCTATGATGTGAGCCCGCCGCGACCAAACCTCTCAATGTGCCTGCGGGAACTTGAAGCTGCGGGCCTCTTTGGCAACCTTTCCTTGTATTTCAGCTACCATGTGCGGGATATCCGAAAGATCCGTGCGGATGTATACCCCTGCCGTGCGGCCGGGTTCGACAATACCCTTGATGCCGATTCCATGCACGGGGGGGAGCGACTGGCAGGCTGCCTCACCGGTTCACAGTTTTATACCCAATGTTACGGGAACAATTTCACGCTGGAAAATATCTGCCCGCTCGGGCAGGTGCAGGAGGAACCCTTCATAGCCCGGTGCTGCCGGTCTGAGCGCGAAGGCCTCTGCACCTGGAACGAAAAGACCGGTGTGGTTGTTCACTGGGGCGCCAGTCCTGCACAAATCGCCCAGGCGGTCAATGACCTTGTTTCACAATGGAGGGCGCAATGACAACGATCGCCGTCGTGGAAGGTGACGGGATCGGGCGCGAGGTCATTCCGGTTGCCCGCAGTGTCCTTGAAGCCCTTCACCCCGAGTATGAGTACTTCCCCGTCGAGGTCGGGTACGGGAAGTGGGAGCAGACCGGCTGTCCCTGTGCAGACAGGGAGATTGCCGATCTCAAGACCGCTGATGCTGTTTTGTTCGGGGCAGTCACCACCCCGCCGATGAAAGATTACCAGAGTGTTGTCCTGCGTATCAGGAAGGCACTTGACCTGTACGCAAACCTGCGGCCAATCAGGGGCAGTGGTTTCGATATCATGATCGTTAGGGAAAACACGGAAGGCCTGTACTCGGGGATCGAAGAGTTCTCTTCAGATCGTGCAACAACGCTCCGGGTCGTGACCCGGGCTGGCAGCGAAAGGATTGTCCGGTCGGCAATCCGGCTCGTGCAGGAACGAAAAGGGCACCTGACAATCGGCCACAAGGCAAATGTCCTCAAATCGGATGTTCTCTTCCGGGATGTCTGCACAACCGAGGCAAAAGAAGCGGGCATTGAATTCAACGATCGGTTCATCGACGCCCTTGCGCTGGACCTCCTTCAGCACCCGGCCGCGTACGATGTAGTTGTGACAACCAACATCTTTGGCGATATCCTCTCGGATGTTGCCTCGTATCTTGTCGGCGGTCTCGGGCTTGCGCCGAGTGCGAATATCGGCGACCGGCATGCCCTCTTTGAACCGGTTCACGGCAGTGCACCGGATATTGCGGGAAAGAATATCGCAAACCCGATTGCAGCGCTGAGGAGTGCCGCGATGCTCCTTTCCTACCTCGGTGACTATTCGGGGGCATTCTGTATCGAAGCATCCCTTGACCGTGTTCTTGCCCGGGGAATCCGCACCCGGGATCTCGGAGGTTCTGCCGGCACGCGGGAGTTCGGGGATGCTGTCCTTCAGGAGATCTGCTGTGAATAACCGGATTCGGTGTTTCTCCAGACCAACCTGTTCTGGGGAATCCGTAAGCTATTCAAACCCGCCGGTGAGACTATTCTGATCAGGAGTTGCAGGGTATTTTGGCTGATATGGTTGCGTTTGTCTTCTCTATCCCTGTCCTTATCCTGATCGCACGGATTATTGAGGCGGCGCTTGAGACCCTGCGCACCATCTATGTCAGCAAAGGTCATGCAAACCTTTCTGCCTGTGTCGGCATCGTCAAGACCGGGATCTGGCTGATCTCCACTGGCCTTGTGTTAACCAACCTGAACGATTACTGGAACCTCTTTGCGTATCTTGCCGGGTATGGTATTGGCACGCTTCTTGGCATGCAGATTGAGAACATGATCTCAATAGGCCATGTCATCGTCCGGCTGATTACCCCCGGCGATCCCGAACCGGTTATCGCCAACCTCGCCACGCTCGGGTACGGGATGACCCGGATCGAGGGAAAGGGAAGTTTTTCCACAGTCACCATCATCTTCATGATCGTCCCAAGAATCGAACTGGGCCGGCTGCTGGGCGTTATCTCCAAGGAGTATCCCGATATCCTCTATACGATTGAGGATGTCAGGACTATCAAGGACGGTGCCCGGATCTTCTATAAAGATCCCCGGCGCAGGATCCTTGGATTTTTCGGTCTCTGACATCAAAGCCCGAAATTCCCTGTGCTGCTACCCATACTTCTATTATCCGGTTGCACCATGACTTCAGCAGGAGCTGACACCAGTATATGCAATCTTCCGCAGGGAAACGGGGTACGATACAGGTCTTCAATGCAGAGACCGGTGTTGTTGTGGATCTCCCTCCGATAATAAGGACTGACGATGAGTGGAGGAAACTTCTCACTCCGGTTCAGTTCGATGTGGCGAGAAAGAAAGGGACCGAATATGCATTTACCGGAAAATACCATGCCTGCAAAGAGCCGGGGATCTATGCCTGTGCCTGTTGCGGGACCGACATGTTCGATTCGGCAGCCAAGTTCGATTCCGGTACCGGCTGGCCGAGCTTTTTTTCCCCGGTATCGGAACTGAACGTACAAACCCGCCCCGACATGTCAGGAGGTATGGCCCGGATCGAAGTCCTCTGTGCCCGGTGCGGTGCACATCTCGGTCATGTGTTCGATGACGGGCCGGCGCCCACCGGAAAACGCTACTGCATGAACTCGGCTGCACTGACGTTGAAGAGACGGTAAAGAAAAAGGTCGGCTCAGGGCCGGATCTCAGTCATCATCCCGCCGTTTCCAGACGTGGAGGACCCAGAGCAGGGAAACGAGCGTTGCGATCACCGTTGTTGCAACCAGCATGGGGATATACCACCACTGGGCGGCCATGGTCCCCTCCATCACCCCGCTGCCGGCAATAGTTGCGATGGTATTCGGGACCAGGGCCGCGGTGCCGAGAACCGTCAGGTATGCAGTCACGAGGGCGAACCGGTTGTTCATGGTCTGGAGCTGGTTGTTGTAGATGCTCTGCATCACCTCCAGCCCGGAGGAAAGAACATTCGACATCTGCTCGGAGAGTTCGATGTGACGGTCAATGTTGTCCGAGAGGATACCGACCCGCCCCAGGAGTTTCTCATCGTTTGTGATCAGGTCGGCATCGCCATACCGGAGCGAGTCCACCACATCCTTTGTTGCCCAGAGAACGTTCAGGTAATCGATTAAAACATGTTTCATCCGGTAAATGTCATGCGCAATCTTTCTCTTTGCAACCTTCTCTTCAATCAGGGACTTGCTGATAGCATCCCCGTGCATCTCGATCTCGCGTAAATACTCGAAGTTGCGGTCATTGTTCTCATCGATGATCCGTTCGAGTGTGAGGGTGATCTTGTCCGGGGTATTTTCAGCAGCCACCCGCTTGAAGAACTGTTGTGCATAGCGTGAGAACCGCAGCAGCCGGTTGATCTGGTCGGAATGGACGGTGAGGATGAGGTTGTCCCGGATCAGCACAAACAGCGGGTGAATGGTCATCTTCTCGCCCTTGACCGTGACCGACGGCAGCATGATGCCCAGTTCCGTGTCGTAATCCTCGTAGGCAGAATAGAACCCATGGGTCAGTTTCGGGATCGGGACTTTGGAAAAACCGGCCAACTGGGCAAGCTGTTCGATCTCTTTATCCTCATCATGGATGCTGCAGTCGATCCAGGCAATGCTGGCATCCTTGAGTGCTGAAAAATATTCTTCGACCTTCAGGTCTACCAGTCTCTCAATCCTTCCGTCTGGATGCAGGAGGATACAGAAGCTTAACGGGACCGTGACCGAGCTTGACGTTGTCTGCTGGCTGTCGTGCATCTTCATGGTAGCACCGTTTTATCCGGTAGCCCGGGTTGCTCCCGGAGATCTATTGGGTAATTGAAACTGGATACGTATATAGGTAGTTCCATGGCAAGGCACGGATTCTTCCTGCGTCATGCTTATCGTCCCGCACGTGGATTCCCGGTCATGGATCCCCCGGGCCACTGGCACGATTCTCCTTGCAGCACACGGGGGAATGGTGGTTGTGTAGCGTTCCCGGAAATTTTTTTTCTCCTGATTTTTCCGGTTTACCCGGCTCTTTTCCCACGGTTTTTTATAAGATTCCCTCATAGCAGTCTGTATTGAAGGGAGATTGATATGAACAATGCATTCCGGGGAATACTGTCCCTGATTTTTCTTGCAGGCATGTGCATCATCCCTGCCATGGCCGATACAGCATCCGAAGAAGGCGGCCAGGGATGGTATGTCATCCACTGCAATGTTGAGTGGGCCAAGGTCTATCTCGATGACAAATATGTCGGAGAGACTGCCCTGGGGGCCCTGACGGTACAGGTGCCTGCAGGCTCGAGTTACAGAACGATCCGCGTCCAGAAAAACGGGTATGCAACGTTCACCGATTCTCTTGTGAAATCGCCGTTGCAGGATGAGATCGTGCATGTGTACACAGCCCTCAATCCACTCCCGGAAACGACCGAGGCCGCGGTTGGCGGGGATATGGGCTGGTATGTGGTACACTGCAATATCGAAGGGGCGACCGTCTTTTTTGACGGATTGAACAAGGGGGAGATCACGCGGGGGGTAGTCTACGTGCCGGTTTACAGTACCGGAACACCCTACCGGGAATACACCATGAAGAAAGACGGTTATATTACCTATACTGGATCGGTTCCCACGGTTCCCGGGAAAGGGGAGACCTATGACCTCTACGCCACGCTCAACCCCACCACAACCCCCTCCCCCGGTGCGACAATCGGCGGGGATATCGGCTACTATAAGGTGAATTGCAATGTCAACGGTGCCACGGTGCTGTTCGATACGGAAGAAAAAGGAACGATTGAACAGGGCAGCCTCAATGTGCAGGTCTATGTTACCGGCACACCCTACAAGACGTTCACCGTTCAGAAGAGCGGCTACCTCCCCTACACGGGGAAAATCGAACGCTATCCCGTGAAAGGCGAGACCGTTAACCTGTATGCAACGCTGGCAACCGACCTTTCGGCACCGCCATCTTCCGAAACAACGCCGGTCCAAAAGTCACCTCTTCTTATCTGGGCCACCACGATTGCGCTGATCATTGCCGCGATTGCGGTGTCACGGGCCCAAAAATAACTTTTTTTAATTATTCCAGTGTCCGACGGTACGTTGCAATCCCGAGGATGAACATCGCGCCGGAGAACAGCAATAGTGCGATGAGGTCGATACCGATCACGTCGATCCCCTGTCCCCGGAGTATGATCCCCCTGAGGGCGTCAACGCCATAATATTCGGGATTGATCACGGTTACCCATCGCAGCCAGTCCGGCATACCGATGACCGGGTAGAAGGCACCTGAGGTCATGAACAGGATCAGGTTGAGGAATGCAACGACAGAGGCATATTCCTGCTGCGCGGAGAACCGCGAGGCAAACGAGACCACAAGACTGGTAACCCCGATGCACGCGATAAGGATGACCAGCATTGCCAGAAGGAACTGACCGATGCTGTGGATCACGATTCCCGTGATGAGGATGTCGATGAAGAATATGGCAAAACCGGCGATGAATGCCCGGATGGTCCCGCTGGAAATGATGCCTGCTATGATGCTCGTCCGCTGGACTGGTGTGACCAGGTACCCCTCGTGGATACCTGCTTCGCGGTCACGGATCAACGCAATCCCCCCTCCGAACATGGTTGACGTGAAGATGGCCATCACGATGACCCCCACGCCAAAAAACTGGATATATTTGATATCCCCGTAAATTTTGTTGACCATGACCGGATTGTCTGCATGGAGCTTAGCAAGGACTTTCATGACTGCGGACTCGACAAGCGTGGGGGTGATGGAGTCCGAACTGTCCACGTACAGGCGGACAGCATGGTCATTGGAGATGTCGGAAGGGACGACGACAACTGCGGACACCCTCCCTTTTGTGAGATCTTCTTTTGCGGCAGTCTCATCATTGTAACTACGAACATCGATGAGTTTCGGGTCGTCTTTCTGGGAAATATGGTTGAGCTCGTAGCTCATATCAGTGAACAGGGTTGTCGGGGTGTAGGGCGGGCCTTCCTGGACAACTGCCACGGGGATGTGGCTGATGGTCCCCCCCATCGCGTTGCCAAAGATGACCAGGTACATGATCGGCATCATGAGGGTCATGATGACGACAAAGGGATTGCTTAAGAATTTCTTGAAATCCCTGTTGAAGATGGCAAGCGCCCCGCGGATCATGGGAACCTCCTCCCGCCTTTGACCCCCCCGGCATCCCCGCTGTCAGCACTCAGGGCACTCCCGGTGAGATAGATGAAGATATCTTCAAGGGAGGGCGAATGGATTGAGATCGAGTTCATCGGGAGGGAATACTGTTCAAACAGGGTAACAAGCGCGGGAAGGACCCTGCTTCCCTCCTTTGCAGAGATGGTAAGGACGTTGTTGTTGATCTCAGCGGCATTGACCCGCGGGTTGGCCCGGATCAACGGCAGGATTTGGTCATCCGTTGCATCGAGCCCGATGGTAATGAGATCCCCTTCGGGAACCATCTTTTTTAAGTTCTCCAGGGTGTCGAGGGCAATCAGGCGCCCCCTGTCGATGAAGGCGATCCGGTTGCAGAGTTTCTCTGCCTCGTCCATGTAGTGAGTGGTGAGGATGATGGTGGTCTTTTCCCGGTTTAATTCTTCAATCTGCTGCCAGACTTCGTGGCGTGCTTCCGGGTCGAGGCCGATGGTGGGTTCGTCAAGGAAGAGGATGAGCGGCCGGTGGATAAAGGCCCTGACGATCTCAAGTTTCCTGCGCATCCCTCCTGAGAATGTGCCCGCTCTCATGTATGCCCGGTCAGAAAGACCGGTCATATCGAGAAGTTCCCAGATCCGTTTGTCGAGAATATTTTCGGGGACATCCACCAGTTTCCCGTAAAAATCGAGGTTGTCGTACGCGGTCAGCTCCATGTCGAGCGTACTGTTCTGGGGGCATACGCCGATGATACTGCGGACTTTCTCCGGCTGTTTTTTGATATCGTACTGATCAAGAACCGCAGTCCCGGAAGTGGGTGCAAGAAGCGTGGTCAGGATCCGGATCAGGGTGCTCTTCCCGGCACCATTCGGGCCGAGGAGACCGAAGATCTCCCCGCGTGCAACGGAGAAGGAGACGTCATCTACGGCAGTGACGGACTTGTGTTTGTTTTTGAAGATTTTCACCAGGTGGTTTATACGGATCACTTCGTGTCCGGAATCCAGGGACGTCATGCCGCTGCTCCCGAAAAATGATCCTGCCCTGGCATATCAATCCATCCGCGCGATGATCTTCCGTATCGTGGAGAGCGAGGATGCGAGTTCTTCAAGATCCTGGGAATCAAGGGTGGCGAGGAGTTCCCTGAGGGTGTCGTGGTAGAGCGATGCAGCCTGTTTGAGGTGTCGTGCACCTTTCCGGGTGATCGAGATGTTGACAATCCGGCGGTCCTTTGGTTCGTGAAGGCGTTCAACATACCCCTCCTGGATCAGCTGATCGACAAGCACCGTCATATAGGGTTTTGAGATATACAGCCGTTTTCCGAGTTCAGACATGGAGAGGGGTTTTTTCTCCCGCAAAAGGACCCCCAGCGTCCGGTATTGCGCGATCTGCATGCCGCTGACACGCTGTTGCGATCGGAATATTCTCTTGTGGTAGAATGGCAGGAGTGCGATGAGATCGTCGGATATCTTCTCCCTGACTCGCTCGTCCATGATGCCTTTATGGGGAGTACGGGATTAATAGTTTTACTATTGAACTGTTTACTTATTGAACAAAATGCAGGCCTTCTCTCCGAAACCGGCAAGAGCGTTGCAGCAGTCACCGCGGGCTGCACGGATGTCTGGTGGCTGTCGCAAGCCTTTATCATCTTCATGGTTGTTCATTATTGCAGATACCAAAAACATACCATACAGGAGAGAGACTTATGATAGCGCTCCGGTTTTACCGGATTTATGATATTGGCAGGGAGATCGATCTCGACTGGCTCGAGAAGGCCCTTGCCCAGAATTATTTCACGGCAAGGACCAGTTTTGTCCGGGTCAAACCTAAATCCATCATGATCGAGGACCCCCCGCTCATGATCCAGATGAACCCGATACGGGTGGAGAGGGACGGCAGGCCGTTTGAATTCTCGGTCGTTGCCCGGGTCTATGATATCGGGGTCATCAGTTTCTGTTTTATCTATGATAACCCGGATGCTGAAATCAGCGAACTTGAAGAGATTGCCTTCCTGTTTGCCGGCCAGGAAGGGCTCTCGGACTTTTACGTCCAGTACCTCAAGACACTTGGAGAGATCATTCGCCCGCATATCAAGGGCTTTGCCATCAACCCGGATTTCTACGAGGACTATTCCATCTATGTGACCGACAAGCGGGATGATTCCATTGACCCGGTCGCTCTCCTGCTGGGAGAAAAGACCAACATCTCCCCCCAGATGCGCGAGGAGATTGTCAAGAACTCCCTCAGTTACACGACTGATGATCTTGCTATCCTCTCCTGGGATTCAGCCCTGCTCTGCAACCCGGAAAAGCCGACGGACCTCATCGACCTCATCGAGTTTGCCAACGTGCAGGTGCTGGAACTCCGGTACTATGATCGCGAGCTGGCCCGGGAGATGGAGAAGATGTATGACGATATCGAGCATGCGGACCGGATGTCGCCCTTCTTCCGAAGCCGGCAGTACCATGCGATTATGGCCAAACTGATGGAGACATCAGCCGAGATCTCGGAGATCATCGAGAAGGTAGACAACCTGATCAAGGTGACCGAGGACGTGTATTATGCCCGGGTCTATGCAACGGCGCTTAAGGTCCTCCGGAGCGGCCAGTGGAGCGAGAGTGTCAGCAGGAAGATGAGGGTGATCAAGGAAAACTACTCAATGCTCTCGGATGAGGTGCGGATCCAGCATTCCAACTCCCTGGAATGGATCATCATCATCCTGATTGCCCTTGAATTCGGCCTCGCGATCTGGCAGGCCCTGCTGATGGTGCGCTAGTTTTACGGGGGCACCCATCCTGCCATTCGAGTGCTTCCAGTGCGGGGAATGTTGCAGCTATCTTGGCGATGTCCATACCATCAGGGAGGAGTACGGGGATTACAAGTTCCTCGTCCACAATAACTATACCGGGGAAAATACACCGGTCACGATAGACCCCGACAAACACGATCTATTTGATGACAAAAGTATCTTTGAAAAACTCCCGCACACCTGCCCCTTCTTCCGTCACCAGCCCGGGACAGAGAAGGCTTGGTGCACGGTGCACCTGACCCGCCCCGAGATCTGCCGGGACTACGGGTGCTGGCGGCTCCTGATCGTCGACCACAGGGGGAGCAGGGTCGGCAGGATCCAGAATGCCCGGACCCTTCTCTCCGATAATGCCAGTCTCAACAATCTCTGGGAGAGTTGTGTCGAGGAGCACCGGGAACCGGATGACCGGAAATGGGAGGATGCGATGATGCGGATCCTCAGGAATGCCGGGTACTCGGTCCGGAGATAGGACATTTCACTTTCTCCCCGCGCACTAACCCCTTAAAAGCACCTCCGGTCCTTCTGTAATTATCCTATGATCGGGAAAGGTGCCTACCTCCGGCAACTGACGGCATCGACCATGCCGATGAAATCGGTTGCCATGGGTAAGGAGATCGAAGGCAGTACCCCACCGTCTGTTTTTATCGGGAGCTGGAACTATCCGGATGTCTTTGCGGGCCCCATGGTTGTCCCTGAGCATGGCGACACCATGGTTATGGACATGCCCGAAGCATGGATACCGGGAAACCATACGCAGGAAGAGATCATCGGGTACCGCATGAATCTCATCCGGGGAAAACAGCAGGTGAATGCCGCGGATCTCGATAACCGTTTTATCGGAAAACTCCAGGAGATCTCGCTTTCTCAGGCATCGCTTGAGAGCGAGGTTGCCTTTACTGCCATGCCGCAGGGCCAGTCATTTTCCGAAGAGCACACGCCCTTTGGGCCAAGCGCAGGAATCGAGCGGTTCGATGTCGAGCCCGGGCGGTGGAACCCGAAGCTGGAACGCACATTCTATGATACAGACCTCCGGGCTGCGGATGCTGTAGTGGACTTGCACAAAAACGGGGTGCCATTCTCCAGTATCCAGAAAGCATTCTCCGTGGGGACGATGGGCCAGGGGAGGGCACGGCACCTTGTGCCTACGCGGTGGTCGATCACGGCGTGCGACACCATCATAGGCGACCGGCTTCTCTCTGGTGTGAAAAAAAATCCTGTGATCGACACATGGAGGGTGCACGAGTTTTCAAGCCTCAACAACCATTATGCCGTCATCCTGATGCCGACAGCATGGCAGTACGAATGGTCGGAGGCATTCCTCCATGTGCTGGGAAATGAGGAACTGGTCTTTTCCGACCACGAAGGCACGAAGAAGAAAACTACCTACTCCCCTCTTGGGGGCTGCTACTACTCCTGCAAGATGGCGGTGCTCGAAGCACTTGCCCGCGAGGGAAAGCAGGCAGGGGCGATCATTTTACGGGAGGCAAGGAAGGGGTATGTCCCGATGGGGGTCTTCAATGTCCGGGAGAATGTCCGGAGCGCGATGCAGCAGGCCCCCAACGAGTTTGAAGGGATTCGTCCGGCACTCCGGTACCTGACGGATACATTCATGCTGCCGGTGACCCGGTTCATCGAGGAAGGGCCGCTCCTGCAATCAGTGATCCGCGAGAGGCAGTGCCGGCTTTACGATTTCCTCTCCATCGGTGGGTGAGGGTGCTGTATGGTGCTCGTGTCGCCATCCCAAGAAACAGGCAAAATGTTCCCTGAGACAAGCCCCGGTGCAGCAGGAATTTCTGATCCTGCCGGCGGCCGGATCATTCTCCATCTCGATATGGACAGTTTTTACGCATCCGTAGAAGAGCGGAAACAACCGGAACTGGCGGGAAAACCTGTTGTCATCGGGGCGGATCCCAAGCAGGGAAAAGGACGCGGGGTTGTCTCGACCTGTTCGTACGAAGCGCGGAAGTACGGCATCCGTTCGGCCATGCCGATATCCCAGGCATACGTCCTCTGCCCCCATGCTGTCTTCCTCCCCCCGGATTTTCCCGCATATGTCCAGGCATCAGCTGCTGTTATGGCCATCCTCCGGTCGTACGGCTTCCTGATGGAACAGGTGAGCATCGATGAAGCGTTCCTCGACATAAGCCCCCTGGGTGACTTTGAGACAGCCCAGACCTTCGCTGAGGAAGTCCGGGAGTGTATCCGGAATCGCCTGGGCCTCTCATGTTCAGTCGGCATTGCCCCTTCGCGGACCATTGCGAAGATCGCATCCGATTTCCGGAAACCCGGCGGGCTCACCATGGTAACGCCATCCGCAGCCCGGGACTTCCTTTCCCCGCTTCTCGTACGGAGAATTCCGGGAGTGGGAAAGAAAGCCGAGGGGATGCTCTTCGAGATGGGAATCCGGACGATCGGCGACCTTGCACAGCAGGATGTCCAGGTCCTGATCGGCAGGTTCGGGCGAAACGCTGTCTTTCTCCACCAGCTTGCCTGCGGGATCGACAGCAGCGGAGTACCGGAAGGATCGGGTGAGACCAAATCAATCTCACGGGAGACGACCTTTGAAACCGATACGGACGACAGAGAGCATCTTCTCTCCGTAATCGACGAACTTGTGCGCTGTGTTGGGGAAAGCCTTGCCTCAGAGGGGCTCCGGTTCCGGACGCTCACGCTGAAAATCCGGTATTCCGGATTTATCACGCGGAGCAGGGGACGCAGCTTTTCTCATGGTACGGATAATCCTGCTGCAATGAAGTCACTGGCCCATGCTCTCTTCCGCGAAGAATATCAGGGCGGGAAAGTCCGGCTTATCGGTATCCGGCTCTCATCCTTCGAAAAGAGGGATGCATCCCAGGCCACATTACCGCTCTGATCCTCACGGGGAGACAGCTGCAGCCGCGTTCCTGAACACCCGTTCCACGTCCTCCGGCTCGACCGTGAAGGCATCGATTCCCTGCACCAGGGCCCGAACGTCCGGGCAGGGGAGATTCACCCGGCAGCCTGCCGAGTCCAGGATCTCCTCTGCAAGACGGTGCGCAGTCCTCCTGTTCCCCTCGCGAAAGGCAGGGTATGCACACAGGGACCAGAATGCAAGGGCAGCCCGGACGAACGGGTCATCGGTCATAGCAGCCCGGAAGACCAGCTGGTGCAGGTTCCCCTCCGAGATGATCCGGAGATCGGCCTGATTGTCATGGGATAGTACCTTTTTCTGGAGAGCAATGATGTATTCGAGCGACAAATCCTGCATCCCGGCACCTTCCTGTTCAGCCTGTACGGATACGTAGCGGCAGCTCATGAAACCGCTGTTGATAACGTAACGATCAGATATCCCTGACTATGGTTGGAGTGGGTTTGGGGATTCCCCCAAGTCAGGGATCTCCTCTCACCCATTCCCTCATTTCCCGGCCTGCCCCATGGGGGGTACCCACCCCTCCCCCAGTACGAGAGGTCCCCCCTCGCGCCATTTCAAAACCCGCAGCACAGGACCCCTACCCACCCCTGTTACTATGGGAGGGGTAGGTAGGGGTCCTTTATTGCACTGGCAGCAAGGGTTATTCAGATGAACTCACCGGCGGAGTCCTCAATTTCGGCTGGACCGGGACACAAAAAAGGGAGGGGTAGCTACCCCTACCATGCCATGGGGGGTGGGGAGGGGTCCCTTAGTGGGAGGGGGGACCCTGGTACCACATCCGGTCCAAAAGTTCAGGGGGGGTAGCTACCCCCCTGAGTTGATGAACGGATGCTTTTTTTCCAACACGGGGGCCTTGCCTGCCTGTGCTGCCTGACAACACAAATCCAAATGTTCATATCGGTACGGGCATGACGCTTACCATTCCTGAGGCGACCCCGTATGACGTACATGGACCTTGCTATCTTCGATCAGATGACGGATGCGGAAAAACATCAGTACCTGGAGTTCCTTCTCTGGCATTACCGGGTCGTGGACGCGTTCTGGTTCATCAATATCTCCGATACCTACGGTCAGGAGGTTGCAGAGAAGATCAACGAACAGGTCTGGGGACGGGTGGCCGGCATGGCGGCAAAAGATATCGTCCGGCGGTTCAATATCACGGAAAAGGGCCTGGCCGGCTTTGTCAAAGCACTCCGGCATTTCCCGTGGGAAATGATTGTCGGGTATGAAATCGAGGAGAAAAAGGATGAGGTGATCATCTCGGTTCCCTCGTGTCCGACTCAGGAAGCTCGGCTCAAGAGGGGGCAGGGGGAGTATGTCTGCCGGGAAATGCACCGGGCGGAGTTCACCAGTTTTGCCCGGGAGATCGATCCCGCGATCCGGGTTGAGTGCCTTTTCGCGCCCCCCGACCCGCACCCGCCGGACATGTTCTGCAAATGGCGGTTCACCCTTGACAACGCCCACGGGAGCTGATCGCGATCGATCCCCTCACGGTTGTGGCGGGTCTTTATCTCGGCCTGAACCTGATCGCGGCTCTGGCCTTTGCATATGATAAATCCCGGGCAAAACGGAACGCGTGGAGGATAAGCGAGGGGGTCCTCCTTGTTCTGGCATTTCTCGGGCCGTTCGGCGCGTTTCTCTCCATGCAGGTATTCCGCCACAAGACCCGGAAGCTCAGATTCTTCCTTGTCCCCGTCTTTCTGGTCATCCATGGGGTTGCAATCCTGTACCTTCTCCTGATCCTACGGCTTTAATACCGGGATTTTCCATATTCTCTTGAATGCGGACCAACAGGCACCAGTACTTTCTCGACCTTGCCACGCGGTGTGCCCACCAGGGTACCTGCCTCCGAAGGAACTTCGGGGCGATCATCGTCGACGAATACAATACTATCGTCTCCACGGGGTATACCGGCGCTCCCCGGAAGCAGATGGACTGCACGGAGCTGAACCGCTGCTGGAGAAAGGAGCACAATATCCCGTCGGGCTCGAACTACGAACGCTGCCGGAGCGTCCACGCTGAAATGAACGCGCTCCTCCAGGCAGGAAAACACGCACGGGGATGCACGCTCTACCTCTCGGGGTTTGATGTCGAGACAGACGAGACCACGCAGATCTGGCCCTGTTTCCTCTGCTCCAAGATGATCGTCAACAGCGGGATCACAAATGTGATCATGCGGACCGGGCCGGACACGTTCAAAGAGATGGACCCGATGGTCCTGTACCAGATGCGGAGCCGCGAGTCGCTCGGCGACGACAATAAGTAACTTTTTTGAGGAATTCTTCCGGCCGGTCAGGGGTGTCCCCTGCGGATCTCGTTATAGAGCGAGACAAGGGAGAGGCTGATCAGGTTCATCGTGGTTGCACCATACCAGAGCCAGGACTCCGCAGGAGTGAGCGTTGCGATCCACCCGGTCCAGAGCATGGCGCAGATGATCGCGAATGTCAGCAGGGTATCGAAAGCAAGGAAGACAAGCGGCATCCGGAAGATCCTTCCAACCTGCGCGATGGTGCAGAACTCGAAGGGTGCCGTGCGGTGGAGCAGGTCGAACAGGGACCGTGCCGTGTTCATCAGGAGGTCTGCAAAAGCCCAGACTGTCATCGCGAGTGCCAGGAATGCAAGGATGCCCCCGCCCGGCGAGAGGTGGCGCAGGGCGCTTATGCCAAAAAGGATCTTGAAGATACAGAACGGGATGCCGATGGTCAGGCTGAGAAAGAACGGGCGGATAAAGAATCGCTGGATAACATCCATTTCCGGGCAGTCAGTGCCGTTTGTTGTACAGGAATTGTCAGTCATGTTCAGGCCAGCAGGGATGTTCTCTTGTGAGGGGGTATCCTTTGGGTCAGGGATGATGGCGGATGGCCCTCACCGCAAGACAGGCTCCCGCGGCAGCGGCAAGTACCATCCCCACAGCTGCGAGCGGTGATTTTTTTGTCGGCTGCGGGGTGGCGGGGATTTCAGGGGTCGTTTCTGCCGGGACGGTATTTGTTGTGACCGGAAGGAGGGTTGTGGGGACCGGTGTATAGGTTACGGTATTTACGGGAATTGATACCGTTGCTGCCGGCGTATTGATCATCGGGCGGGCAGTACGGCTGTAGACGGTCTGTTCGATCCGGAAATTTTCGCTCTCGGGAGCATTGGGATTCTCCACCTTCACTGAATACGAGCGGACTCCTGTATAAACCGAAGTCCGGAATTCGACAATAATCTGCCCTCGTTCATCCGTTGTGGCCTGTGCGTAATAATTCGTGTCCGACATGACCGGAGATGAGGGTGCCACGTCATCCCGGATCGTTTTTCCACCGCCGTTGTTGTATTGGTACGACCCAATCGTGTACGGGCCGCCGTCAGGGTCTTTTACTATGCCCGCAGTATCTGAGATAATTGGTGGCTGGTCATAGTGTTCCCCGGTCATGGTCGAGGTACCGGTGAGCCAGATGTAATATGCCGTGTTTGGATTCCCGGTGATAGTGATGGTGAACCGGCTGCCCCGCGTCAGCGAGTCGCTTACGGACTGTTCCGATGATTGCAGGGCTGATACCGGTATTGTCAGGATGATGATGCAGATAAAAAGGATCAGTGACGTGATCAATGACGTACTGTGCTGGTGTTTCCCGTGCATAGAACCCTCGAACAGGCTGCCTGATCTCTGATTAATGCTTTTTCCCGGTGTTATTAAAAGGATATGGAATTCATCATTCGGATTGCGAGTCGTGCCTGAGGATCATTTGTCCTGAAGTATCCCCTGACCAGAATCCCTATATTGTGCAAGACCCATCTCCTGTTTGTGGTAACGGATGAGCGGAGCGGTTGAGTTCAGGGTAGTGAAGATCCACAAACCCGAGGACGTGAACATGGTCCTCGGGCAGTCCCATTTTATCAAGACTGTTGAAGATATCAGCGAAGCGGTTGTCGGCACAGTCCCGGGCGCCCGGTTCGGTCTGGCTTTTTGCGAAGCATCCGGCGATTGCCTCCTTCGTCTCGATGGCAACGATACAGATCTGATCGCCCTTGCCCGGGACAATGCCCGGGTCATCGGGGCAGGCCACACCTTTATTCTCTTCCTGCGGGACTGCTACCCCATCAACGTCCTCAATGCAATCAAACAGGTCCCGGAAGTCTGCACCATCTTCTGTGCAACGGCGAATGCTGCGGAAGTGATTGTTGCAGAAACCGCACAGGGCCGGGGGATCATGGGCGTAATTGATGGGGAAAAACCGCGAGGTGTCGAGGATTCCGGCGCTGTGAGTGAAAGAAAGGAATTCCTGCGGAAGCTGGGCTATAAACGGGGATAGTATTTCAGAATGACGATTCGCCCAGCACAGGGTAATCCTTATCATCTGTTTTTTGTCTTTGTGCACAATGGAGCGAAAATGCATGGGAAAAAAACCAGCCTATGGACCAGTTTCATGAAAACGGATTTTTCTTTTTGGTTATCCGGGTAATCCGGCCAATTGATCATCCTTTTATACCCCTTTTCTTCCACTGGAGAACCTTCATTATTCGCGCCAATCATGAAAATGCCGTTTTTCCTGCGGTGTTTATAAATCACCGTTGCGCGCATAAAAAATGCGTACCTGCATACGAAATGAAGGTCATTTCCATTCTCATAGATCTTTTTTTAGTCTGCGAAAGAAACGGCATGCCCTGATGAAAACCTTAACACCCTTACAACAGGATACTTTGAAACGTGAAACGGCGCTACCCCTTCCTGATCTCCATTCCCCATGGGGGCATCAGGGTTCCCCCCGAACTGGACGGCCGGTTGCAGCTGGGCAGGAAAGATATCCGGTATTATAGTGATCCGGATACCCGGAAATTGTTTGGGTTCGGTGACAGGGTTGCAGCCCGGATCGAGGCGGAGATCTCCCGCATGATCATTGACCTGAACAGGCCTCCCCTGCCCCTGCCGCCCCGTGACCCGGATGGCATTATCAAGATACGCACGGTTGATGGCAGGCCGGTCTACCGCGAAGGGGAGGTACCTGAGCTGCCCCTGATCCACAAGCTCCTCATGGCATGGTATTTCCCCTACCACCAGAAGATCGACGAACTCATTGATGATTGCGGTGTCGCGATTGCCTTCGATTGCCACTCGATGCTCCCGTGGGGATCGGGAGAACAGAAAGATGCCGGAAAGAAGCGCCCGCTCATCTGCCTTGGCAACAACGGTGACCGCAGGGGGCGGGCAGGGAAGAACGGCATCACCACCTGTTCTCCTGAATGGATTCAGGAACTGGCCTTAGAGTTCCGCAAGGAATTTTACCTTGGGCAGGAAGTGGCAATCAATGACCCGTTCTCGGGAGGGTTCATTTCCAATGCCCATTACTGGAGAAAAGGCATTCCCTGGATCCAGATCGAAGTCAACCGTGCCCTCTATGATCCGGGCCCGTGTGAGGGACCCGAACAGAGCCCTGCCCGCTACAGCGTTAAGGAACTGCGTGAAAAAATATGGCACGTGTTGACGCAGTTCTGGGATCACGTGGACAACAAGCCCTGAGCGGTTGTCCCGCTACCTGGAATTTTCCTCTTTGCGGATCGTATGTTCTTCCAGTCCGCCATCGCAGAATACCATGATGCGGACAGGATACCCGCGGGAGAAAGCACGCATACGGTCATCATACACTTTCTGTACGTGCTTCAGGTTGTTTTCAGCAAAATGTTCCTTCATGTATTCGAGGAAGGCAATCTCCTGGGCAAGGAAGGCGTCCTCGAACTCCTTTGTCTCCCGTGCGATCGCCATTGCCTCGTCTTCTGGAATCTCTGCATCATACTCCCCGTGCTGCTCCAACCCGGAGATCTGCCTCCAGTCGACAGTACCCCAGGCATCCGGCTCGCGGTGGAGCATGTACGGGTAGACCCGGCAGATGGAGAACCGGTTGTCATAGATCCTGCACCGGCCGTTCTCCAAAAACCAGCAGGACCCCGCGTCATCCCCCTTTGCGCGGAGGGCGTACCCGGACACGTAAAACGTTCCGTTCTGGTCGCAGAACTCAGGGTCCGGTGCCGGCTCGATGGCATCCGGATCAATCTTTTTTACTGTAGCAACATCCTTGTCGAGCAGGAAGACATGGCCGTTGAATGCACGGGAACAGCATTTCGCGCAACAGGTACAACGGAATTTGATCTCACGGATGATTCCGGCCAACCGCTCCTGCGGGTACTCAAAGAGGCTGTTTCTCTCCTGGACAAGTGCAGCAATGCGCAAGGGTATGGGGACAAGGGAAACGGTAATCACCTCCTGACAGTATGCCAAAGCATTTGTCAGGGCACTATATGCGTTTTTTTATGAGATCACGGGTTTGGGGGCATTGGGACCCGGGGCTCATGGCAGGATCCGGACATCATAGTTCTGTTTTTCGAGCGACCTGAACGACGAAGGCAGGGAAGCAATCTCGCGGGAACAGCGCCCTTTGATCGCATCAGGTGAGGGTAGGGGCCGGGAGAGACTGCCATCGATGATTACCGGTTCGAGAAGACCTGGCACCTGTTCTTTTCCGGTCCGCACCACCTCGTCATAGGCAAGGATCCCCTCGCGGTGATGCCGCACGATCTGCCGCCGGTACGGGAACGTGGTCTTGCCCGGGCTGGTCTTGAACCGCGGTGTCCCCTCATATTCCACCAGCTTGTACACCATGTCGAGAAACGGTGCGTCGGACGAGGTGATGAAATGGGTCCCCACGCCAAATGAATCGATCGGGACATCGGAAGAGAGCCAGCCGTCGATGGAATACTCGTCGACATTGCTGCTCACGAAAATCCGGATCCCGGGAAGGCCGGCTGCGTCAAGCTGCTCTCGCACATCCCGTGCAAGCATCCCGATATCCCCACTGTCAAGCCGTACCCCGGCCACCGGCACCCCCTCGCGTGCCAGTCGGATGATGGTATCCGAACAGGCAAGGGTATCGTAGGTGTCGATAAGGCAGATGGCACGGTCCGGAAATGATGACTGGTACGCCCTGAATGCAGCATCCTCGCTGTCGAAGAGCATGACGTAGGAGTGCGCCATCGTGCCGACAACGGGTATGCCGTACCGTTTCCCTGCTTCGAGGTTTGATGTCCCGTCGAACCCGGCAATCCAGGCTGCCCTCGCTGCGGCGATGCCTGCTTCTGTTGTGTGCGATCGCCGGAACCCAAAGTCAACGATGCTCTTTCCCCTGCCAACGGCGGCGATCCGTGCCGCCTTCGAAGCGACAAGGGTCTCGAAATGGATGCAATTGATGGCAAGCGTTTCGAGAATCTGGGCCTCCGGAAGGGGACCTTCGATCTGGACGATGGGTTCGTTTGCGAAAAGGACGGTTCCTTCCGGGACTGCGGAGATGTTTCCACTGAACCGGAACTGTTCCAGCCAGGTAAGGAAATCCCTCCTGAAGAGCCCAAGGCTTCCAAGATATGCGATATCGTCTGCAGTGAACCGGAACTGCTCCAGCTTCGCAATCAGGGTCTCGAGCCCTGCTGCGACAAGGAAATTCCTTTTAGGAGGAAGGGACCGGGTAAACAGGGAAAAGACCGCTGTACCGGTCTTCCCATGCTCCCGGTAACTCTGGGCCATGGTGAGCTCATACAAGTCGGTAAGGAGCGCTGTTCCCATGGTTTTCCCCGTTTTTGCGTTTTTCCCAACCGTGGATTTTTGATAATCCGCCGGTGTGTACCTGATCTGTTCATTCGCAGAGATGAAAAATGCATCACACCCGCCAGGGGTGATAACTCACACCATTCCCTGCAATTCCTGCACATGGATACGAGCACTTAATAGCATGCGCAGGCATCACCTTGTAAAGAAAGGTGCAGGTCATGGAAGCGATCATAAAAGTACTCAGTTGCCTGATTGGATTGTTCATTTTTGTGAATGGCGCCTGGATCACCATGACCCCTCCGTTCGGGGACGAACCCCAAGGGTACGCTATCATGGCAGTTGGAATTTTCATCCCCCTGATTATGCTCTATGTAGGGCATCTCACCGAGGGGTTCTCTTCACGGTAATGGTAAAAAAAGTTAATTGAATGACCTGAACGGGACGTACGCATCGTAAACCTTCACGGAATCACCGTTCGGGGTGATGACCCACACTTCAGCCCGGTCATTGTTGCTGGTGGTTCCCTTGAGGGTGACCGATGACCCGACGTGGAGCGGCTGGACCATACGGGCGGTCTCGACTCCGCCATCAGATCTCGTGACCTTGACGTCAATTGCCGGAATGACATTCATCCCCTTCCCGCCACGGAGCGTTGCCGTGATCTGCGGGTTGATGGCCTCGCCATTGCTGCCTACCTGGACTTCCATGCTCCAGATCTCCGGCAGGGTCTGGGTCGGGCCGGGGGTTATGGATTCAGGAGTTGCCGGCACAGCCGTCGGTTCCTCGGTTGCCGCTGCCGTGGTCTCAACAACGGTTGGGGCGGGTGTTGTGGCAGGAGCTGCCGGCTGGGTGCAGCCGGCCACGAGAGCGAGTACAAGGCAGGCTCCCAGGATGAATGCGCTTACAACGATCTTGTTCATACCGACAGTTTGCCCTTGAGGATACATTAGGTTTGTGCCGCTGGGCGGATGATCGCAACAGTTATTCCCGTGATAAGGCGTGATTGTTGCGGATTGCGCCTGACACGTCAGGCTTCACAATCCTTTTAAAAAAAAGGAAATGGGCGGGAAAGCCGCGGAAACGGTCAGGTCCGTTTCGCTGATGCGGGTTCGATCCCGGTTGGCTGGTTCCGGATCGTCCGCTCTTTCATGATGGTATAGACTTCGTTTGCATGCTCTTTTGGGATCTCGACAAAGGAGTAATTATCCAGGATCCGTATTGCGCCGATGGCTTTGCCGGGAATGCCCGTCTCGCCGGCGATCGCACCGACGATATCCTTGGGTGCAACCTTGTGCTGTCTCCCGACTGCAAGGAAGAACCGGACCATGCCGGGTTCTGCACCGGTATCCCCAAAGTCCACTGCCTCCGGCGTCGTCCCTGCGACGGCCCCGGAACCGGGCTCCATCTGCATCTTTAAGAGCGCGGCTGCAATGTCGATGGTGGAGAGGTCGCCCTCTGCCTCTGCCTCAATAATCCGGACAAATGACTCAAGGCCGCCCGCCTCGATGGTCTCGCGCACCCTTGTGATCATCTGCCGGGTGCGGGTCTGGGCAACATCGCTCTGGGTTGGGACCGGCATCCGCGGGATCTGGATCTTCGCATAGTGCATGATCTCGCGGAGCTTGGTGAAGTCCTTAGGTGTGACAAAGGAGACGGCCCTGCCGCTTTTTCCGGCACGCCCCGTCCTCCCGATACGGTGGACGTAATACTCTACATCCTGCGGCACGTCGTAGTTGATCACCATGTCCACATCGTCGACATCGATCCCCCGTGCCGCGACATCGGTGGCGATCAGGATATCGATGATCCCCTTGCGGAAGCCCCCCATGACCCGGTCGCGCTGGGACTGCTTCATATCTCCATGGAGTTCGTCAGCACGGTACCCGCGGGCCCGGACTTTTGTGGAGAGTTCCTCGGCGCGACGCTTGGTATTGCAGAAGATGATGGCAAGGTTGGGATCGGCGAGGTCGATGAGGCGGCAGAGCACGTCGAGTTTTTCCCGCTCACGCACCTCGATGTAGGACTGCTCGATTTGCGGTACGGTCAGTTCGGCATACTCAACGCGGACAAACTCCGGTTTGGTCTGGTACTGTCGGGATATTTCGAGGATCGGCTTCGGCATTGTCGCCGAGAAGAGAAGCGTCTGGCGCTTCTGCGGGACCTTCCTGAGGATCAGCTCGATATCGTCACGGAACCCCATGTCGAGCATCTGGTCAGCCTCGTCCAGCACAACCATCTCGACATCTTCGAGACGGAGTGTACGACGGTCGAGATGGTCCATGACACGGCCGGGTGTCCCGATGACGATGTGTACGCCTGCCTGGAGTGCGCGGAGCTGGCGCTCTATCGGCTGCCCGCCATAAACCGGCAAAACGGAGATCCGGGGCATGTGCGAAAGGAGGTTTGAGAACTCCTCGGCTATCTGGATGGCGAGTTCCCGGGTGGGGCAGAGCACGATTGCCTGTACGCTCCTCCGCGAGGGATCGATACGGCCGATGATGGGGATACCAAAGGCAGCGGTCTTGCCGGTGCCGGTCTGGGCCTGCGCTGTTACGTCACGGCCCGCCTGGATTAACGGGATTGCGAGAGCCTGGATGGGCGATGGCTCCTCAAATCCCATATCTTCTATTGCTTTCCCGAGCTCCTTTCCGAGGTGGAGGTCGGAAAACTGTATTCTTTGTAGCATATCGCACCACCATTTGGCGTGAGGGGTCTTAAGATGGCGCACTGAGCGGTGCAGCGGTGCGAATTCTTATATGAGCGCATTGCGGGATACTAACTAGGGTACCACGATGAAGGTTGTTGCATTCAATGGCAGTGCGAGGAAGGACGGGAACACCGCGATCCTGGTCAACGCACTTTTCAAGGAACTCAAAAAGGAGAAGATCCAGACAGAACTCGTGCAGCTGGCCGGAAAGAAGATCCGTGGCTGCACGGCATGCGGGAAATGCTTTGTCAACCGGGACAAAAAGTGCGTTATCGGCAACGATATCGTGAACGAATGCATTGAAAAGATGCTGGACGCAGACGGGATCATCCTTGCATCCCCTACGTATTTTGCAGATGTCTCTACAGAAATGAAAGCTCTGATAGACCGGGCTGGTTTCGTGGCAAAAGCCAATGACGATATGTTCCGGCGCAAGGTGGGGGCTGCGGTTGTTGCCGTACGCCGCGGCGGGGCGATCCATGCGTTCGATACAATGAACCACTTCTTTTTCATCAGCCAGATGGTCGTGCCCGGCTCCAGTTACTGGAATGTCGGCATCGGTCTGGAGCCCGGGGATGTAAAGGGCGACGAAGAGGGGCTTCTTACGATGAAGACGCTCGGTGCCAACATGGCCTGGCTCTTGAAAAAGATCAATGAATAATCCCATTTTTCGTCCCTACCCCCTGCAAGTAAATTTCCCCGGCAAGCAAAAACCAATTTAATCCCAGGTGCCGTTATCTCTGTTCAGGGGACTTATATGAAATCCTTTGAGAACCGGTACAAGGCGAAACTTACCAGCCCCGGCCTGGCCGTGGAACACATAAAGAACGGGGATACCGTCGTCTATGGCATGAGCATCGCACAACCCCCGGCCCTTCTTGCAGCACTTGCGGACCGGGCCCGCCAGGGGGAGGTGAAGGGTCTCAAGATGTACACATTCCTTCCCCGGGAGCCTGCCGCACAGACGGTCCTTGCACCCGATCTTGCCGACACCATCGAGAATTACTCGTGGTTTGTCGGTGCTGCCGACCGTGATTCAGTCCGGGTCGGCCTGAACTACCATGTCCCCTGTTATCTCCACCAGATCCCGCGGCTTGTCGAGGAGTACATGGACACTGATGTTGCAATGGCAACGGTCTCGCCCATGGACAAGGCCGGCTTCTTCAGCCTTGGGACAGCAAACGATTATTTCTCCACCGCTGCCCGTACCTGCAGGAAACTTATTGTCGAGGTCAATCGCAACATGCCCCGGGTCTTTGGCGACTCCTTCATCCATATCTCTGAGGTGGTGGCTGTTGTCGAGAATCATGTCCCGCTGATGGAGCTTAAAATTGCAGAGAAGAAACCCGAGGACGATATCATCGGCCCGGCCATCGCCGCACTGGTGCCTGAAGGTGCAACGATTCAGCTCGGAATCGGCAATGTCCCTAATGCCGTTGCACGCTACCTCATGGACCACAAGGATATCGGCATCCATACCGAGTTGTTTACGGAAGGGATGGTCGATCTTGTTGAAAGCGGTGTGGCAAACGGGTGCAGGAAAACACTCCACCCGAACAAGCACGTCTTCACTACTGCTGCCGGAACGAAACGGATGTACGAGTTCATGAACGATAATCCTGCGATCGAGAGTTACCCCGCATCCCATGTCTGTTCCCCTGCCGTGATCGCAAAGCATGATACCATGGTCTCGATCAATTCGGTTCTCGAAGTTGATCTTCTCGGCCAGGCGAACGCCGAGCACCTTGAGGGATCAACCTTCAGTGGTACGGGAGGCCAGCTCGATTTCGTGCGGGGTGCTTTTGCCTCAAAAGGCGGCATGTCTTTTCTCGCGTTTTATGCAACCGCGAAAGGTGGCACGATCTCACGAGTGGTTCCCCGGCTCCCTGAGGGCGCTGTTGTCACAACGCCCCGTGGAGATACGCACTACCTTGCCACAGAGTATGGGATCGTGGATCTCAAGGGGAAATCCACGCGGGAACGTGCGCTTGCCATTATCAGCATTGCTGCTCCGCAGTTCCGGGATCAGCTGACCCGCGCAGCAGAGGATATGTACCTGATCTGACCGTTCAGACGTCTACCTGCATCCCGTCGGTTGCAGCGATGAGTCCCGGGCAGAGTCTCTCATACTCGTCCTGCACCGCCTTCCTCTCTTCCACGGTCTTGTACACTTCCGCCCCGAAGTGGACGAGCGCGAGGCGCTTTGCATGCGCTTTTTTTGCTATGCCGATTGCGTCCTGCGGGTTGAGGTGCGGCCACTCCGGGCTCGTCTCCCCGGGTTTCAGGCCACATTCGGTGATCAGCAGGTCCGCATTGCGGGCGAGCGTCACGGCATTGTCGCAGACACCGGTGTCCGTGCAGTACGCGATCACCCTGCCGTCCAGTTCCACACGGTAGCCGAAGCAGGGTGCCGGGTGGACGAGAGGTAGGCAGGTAACGGTGAACGGGACATGGTGGGTTCCCGGGCTGAGTTCGCGCACCTCGTTTTTGAAGGGCAGCATGGCAAATGGAACGGTATAGGGCTCGTTGACGAACGTCTCCAGTTGCTCCCGTGTTCCCTGTTGCGTGAACACTGTCAGCCTTTTTTGGAACCTGAACTTGCAGAGCGTATGCAGGCCGGCGATATGGTCGATATGCATGTGGCTTAAGAACAAAAATGACGGTCTGTCCTGGGTGATAAACCGGTCGGCTTTCGCAATCCCGTTGCCGGCATCGAAGAGGATATCATAGTTTTCCGACCGGAGAAGGACCGAAACGGTGTTTCCTGCCGGGGTATCGAACCAGCCGTTGGTCCCAAGGAAGGTCACCTTCATGATACAGTGATAGGTGTTCCAAGAAAAAGAGAGCTTCCTTCCTGCAGTCTTTTTATCCTTCAACGGCAATTCTCGTTATAGGTTCTTGTATATGGGGCCTTGTGGGAGCAAAACCATGAAAGCACTCTACCTGATAGTCCCTGTCCTTCTCCTCTGTTTCTGCATCCTGCCCGCTGCGGCAGTCATCCAGGAAGTCACGGTCAAGGGCATGGTATCGTCAATAAACAAAGAAGATAAGACGATTACGATTGAGAACCCGGAACAGTATGGCTGTTCGTATCCCGCGAGTGGCGACCCGGTCTGTTCGTTCACCCTCATGAATACCTCGTTCCTGACCGGTTCGGTGCCTGTTGACAGTGCACTCACCATCTTCAACGTGGGTGACACGGTTGTCGCAACAAGCCTCGGGGGCGCCGGGGGGAACTGGATGGCCATTGCCAAACTGTACAACGGACTTCCCGCCGGGGAATACGTGATCGATAGTGTGGGGGACCCGGGCTCCATTCCAACGCCGCTTGCCGGTGACTATTCCCTCGACCTGTCAACGGCCCCTGATTGTACGACCTGTTACGGGACTACCTGCAAGGCCGTGACCTCATCAGTGAATATCCTCTCCAGTGGAACCCGCGTCCTGGAGAAAACCCTCAGCCCGCGCCAGGTTGCCCTCTACAACGGGAGGAACGATGGCTCCAGCGTGGAAGTCACGTTTGTTAAGGGTGAGGCATCATCTGCCACATGCGTGGGAGGATCACCCTTCATGACCGGCCCGCAACCGGTCTCGGTCTATATTGTCAAAGTGGTCCCCCCGATCGGCTTTGCCGAGCAGTTCAAGATCACCCCCACACCGGTCCCCACCGAGATACCGACCACCATCCCCCCCACAAAATCCGGCAGCCTGCCCATTGCAGTCATCGGGGCGCTAGGGATTGGTGCAGCCCTTCTCGCGATTTTCAGGAAATAATCCTTTTTTCCCTCATATCCCCAATCACAATCCCCAAATAGCCTCGCGCCAAAAGAACCTGATCAGATGAACCAGGGGTGTCGTGAATGGTAAAAGTCGGGGTCCATGTCTCGATTGCGGGTTCCCTTGACCTTGCAGTGGATCGTGCCAGTGATGCCGGTTGCGATGTTTTCCAGATGTTCTCCCGGAACCCAAGGGGATGGGCGTACCAGCCAATCGCCCCTTCCATTGCCGAAGCGTTTCGGTCGAAGATCAAGACAACCGGTCTTTTGCCGGTCGACCACATGCCCTACCTTCCCAACCTTGCCTCCCCGAAACCGGAAATTTACGAGAAATCCATTACAACGCTCACGGCAGAACTTGAAAGATGTGCGACACTCGGGATCCCGTATCTTGTCACGCATCTCGGCCATCATCTTGGCGACGGCATGGCCGGGGGGAGATCGAGAGTAATTCACGCCATCAACACGGTGCTGAAGGATTCAGGGGGATCTACGATGCTCCTTCTGGAGAATACTGCCGGGGAGAAGAACAGTGTGGGCAGCAGTTTCGAGCACATCCGTGGGATCCTGGACGGTATAAGCAATAAGGAGCGTGTTGGTATCTGCTTTGACACCTGCCATGCCTTTGCCGCAGGCTATGAACTCCGCACGGAGGATGGCATCGCAGAAACCCTCGGCCAGCTTGACGACGCATTCGGCCTTGACAACCTGCGACTCATCCACCTCAATGATACGAAGGGCGATAGGGGAAGTGCTCTGGACCGGCACGAGCATATCGGTCTCGGGTTCATTGGGGAGGAGGGATTCCGTCGGATCCTTCACAACAAGGTCTTTTCGCGCCTTCCTCTGGTCTGCGAGACACCTGTTGACGAAAGGCGGGACGACCGGGGCAATATCGAAACGGTGCGAAAACTGGCCCGGTAAGTACCCCATATCTTTTTTCCTGTCCGGGTTCCATGCACATCATAGCATGGTGCGCAATACCTGTCCGCATTGCGGGGCGGTCACGTCCGACCGTTCGCAGAAATTCTGCACTCAGTGTGGGACGAGATTACCCGACCTCCCCCCAGCTCTCCTGACCGGCAGATCGGCAGTGACAGGCGCTGCTGCAGCTGCCGTAATTATCGCTATCATTGTTGTTGCGGGGGCTCTCTCGTTCCCCCTGCTGCGGGAAATGGCGGGGAATGCTGCGGGAAAGCCTTCTGGTCCCATGATGCCCGTATCTGCGACCGCAGGCATTACTGCCCTGCCCTCAGAACCATTGCCCATAACAACAGCGGTTCCATCCCCCGCGACGCCCCTCTCAACGACAGTACCTGTAACCGCATCACCCGTGACAACCCAAACCACAAGGATACCCGCCACCACCCTGAAGACAACGCAGACCACGGCCACAACCGTTCCAACAGCAAGCCCTACACCGGCATTCACGGCGCAGATTACACTTGCGGTTACGTGGGTTCCCGCGCAGCCACCGCCCGACACCTACGCCAGCAAAACCGAGGGTGCGCCCTTCATCGATCCCTCCTCGCTTGAAGCCCGGATCCACGCGCTGATCAATAATCAGCGGCAGCAGAACGGGCTGTCCACCCTTTCGTCCGATTCATTTCTTGCAAGTATCGCCCGCGGGCACAGTTACGACATGACGCTCCGAAACTTCTTTGAGCATACGAACCCGGATGGGTTGGATGCCCGTGCGCGGGGGGAATGGGCCGGGTATCCGTGTGTCCGCGAATATGACAGGTATTATACCGAAGGAATCTCCGAGAATATCGCGATGGTCTACCGGTATGATACCTACAAGAACCTCGTAGCGCCCAACGGCACTGTAATGCAGACAGAATATCAATGGAGCACGGAGGAGTATATCGCAAATAAAGTAGTCAACGGGTGGATGAACAGCGAGGGGCACCGGAATAATATCCTTGATTACCACTTCCAGCAGGAGGGGATCGGGGTTGCATTCGCATCCGATAATGCAATCTATATCACGGAGAATTTCTGTTGAGTTTTTTCGCGGCTGCTTCCGGTTATTACCTCAGGGATTTGACAGGTATTTGACTGGATATTACCGGGATTTCAGGGTCCGCTGCTCGTGAACACCTGTCTCCTGCTGGTAATAGTCCGCGGTATATTCCCGGTCTTCGACAACACCAAGGGCATTTTCCAGTTCCCGGGTAAGTGCAAGGCAGCCGGTGCCCTGTACTCCTTTCACGTTCACCTGGATTCTTCCTTCCTTGTCGATAGTGATTTCCATTTCCTGTAAATCCATACGTTTCCTCCTGTTATGTTAACCGGTACACCGGTATATCTCTCCTCACCAGCTTCCCGGTGATAAGGTCGCGTGCCGTCAGGCAGAGTTGTCTCTCACGGTCAATGATGAATGTCATCTCGAACCGAGGCTCACCTTTTATACCAGGTGGATCGGCGGTCAGCAGTGTCGGTATTATACCATTCACGAGCCGGGGCCTGCTTTCCTCGTCCGCGTCTTTCTCATGCGCGGCAAGCCGCACGCCCCCGGCAGGGTCCTGGACCAGTTCGAGGACCGGCCCTGTTCCATGCCCGTCCCTGCCAATCTCATACAAGGAGAGGCCAAGTCGCACCTGCCCGTCATAGGCGGCACTGATCGTAATCCGGGCGACCTGCCCGGCGCTGGGAAACCGTGCGCCGCTGTGCACGAGGAATCGGTACCGGTGTTCCCGCGAAGCCGCGTCCCAGTACCGGAGCGCGTAGTTATTCCGGATGCGGTCTGAACCGCTCATACGGGAGCGGAACAGGCAGGCACCCCGAACAATGGCATCGAGCGGATGATCCGAGAGAACGGGAATTCCGGAAAACCGGTCCCGGACAAGTCGCTGTACAGCAGGCAGCATTGATCCCTGCCCGGTCATCAGGACCGCAGCAGGTGCAGTACCTGAGTATCCCCGTGCCAGTGCCATACCGCTTGCGCGTCGGATTACATCGTCAAGGATCGCTTGCAGTCCGTTGTCGGAAAACACCCGCACAACATCATCGGCTGTTATTCTGACAGCGACGGGCCTCCCTGAAACCGGGTCAGAAAACTCCGCGACGGCTTCATGGTTATCAGCAAGGTTTTGCACGACCCGGGGGACGCAGGCAAGGGCTGTATTGTACCGGAGTTTCCCCTGATTCCCGTAACCGGTCAAATGGCTTTTTACCAGGATCTCCCGGGCTATCCAGCCATCCAGCGTCCCTGATCCGGTATCTGCCCGGGCAGACCCGATCACCTCTATTCCTGCACTGTCCAATGACCCGTTGTTCCTCGCAATACGGAGGCTGAGTGCCGTCTCGTCACAGGAAAAGAGGAGAAATACCTGCCCCGTGCCGATCTCCAGATTGTAACCGGCCGCCGCTGCGGAACATTCTGCAATGGTGTGGCAGGTGATCATCCCTGCCGCGTGGGCGATCTTCGAAAGCCAGTCCCCGTACCCGCTAGGTGCATCTTCCGGAACGGAAAAGACAACGGAACGGATGTTCTTGTGCCCGGTCACGATCTTCCCAAGGACTGCACCGAGAAGGTCACAAGCAGCATCGCGGAACGATACCCCGTGCTCCTCACCGGCCGCGATCAGGGCCCCGCTCTCTTCGAGCAGGTAACTGCGGATCCACCGGGCTGTTGACGGGTGATCTGCATACCCCGCCCGAACGACCTCGTCACCAATATCATGGTCATCCCCGTTACGATACCGTATCAGGGTCGGTACCTGGTGTATTGGCCCTGAGGTTCCCGTACTCCCTGTCTCCTGCGACCAGCCGGGAAACGCATAGGTAAAAAACCCGCTCCCGTCCTGCAGCATACTCCCGCACACAATAGCCCCGTCCCTGAAATCCACGCCGAGAATGAGTGCAGGTTCCTGTGCTGTCATGTCCTGTCGCCCTCCGTCTCACCCGACAATCTGGATATCCAGCGCTCCGGCATCGAGAAAGACCGGGCAGAGTTCGATCTCGTCCTGGAACCGGAGGGAAAGGAGTCGGTACAGAAAACGCCACGGGGAAGCCATTGCATAAGTGCCCCGGGCTAGTTCCTGTGCGAGTTCCAGATCTTCAAACGTTGCGTGGCAAAGGGGCCGGAGAAATGGAATCCTCCAGGTACAGATTCTCCCGTCCTCCCCGCTGGTTACGATAATGTCTTTTTCCGGAATACTGATAATCCCGGTCACTGCTCCGGCATGGGCGGGCAGCGCCCGGATCAAGGTACGATCGTGCAAAGAATAGAATGCCAGCGTCCCGTTTTCATACCCGGTTGCAAGGCAAAGGCCGTCATTCGTAAAGGAGAGCGCTGTGGGGATCCCCGGAACCTGCGGGATATCATGTGCGCGAGCCCCTTCTGGCAAGTGATACAGCCGTATCACGGGATCTGCCCCTGCCGCTGCGAGAAGCGTGCCTTCCGGGGAGATGGCACAGCAGGATACTTCCTTTCCAGTATCGCGGATGACCTGCGGTTCTCCGTGATCCCCGTTACCCCCGGTATGCCAGATTCGGACGGTTGTATCATTGCTGCCGGTCACGAACAGCTTGCCTGACGCGCTCACGGCACAACAGGTGACCGTGCTGGAATGGCCCTCGCGCACTCCGTTTGCCGTCCCGGACGGGACGTCCCAGAGCCGGATCCGGCCGTCCCACCCACCGGTGATGAGGGTCTTCCCATCCGGCAGGAAGGTTAGGCACCGCACGGTGGTCTTCAGCCCGCTGCAGGTTGCACGGAGGCTTCCGGTCCTGATATCCCAGAACCGGAGGCCGGGCTCTTTCCCGGCACAGGCAAGAATAGTGCCATCGGGGCTTGCTGCGATCGCACGCACCGATGGAGTATAGAGATCGATACACCTTCCGGCAGCACCGGAGTCTGGCGAGAGTAGCCGGACAGTGCCGTCCGCTGTTCCGGCAATGAGTCCGGCATCTTTCCCTGCGAAGGCAAGAGATGTAACCGCTCCGGCAGGGCGCCGGAGTGTGCGCAGGAGTTCCCCGCCTGGAACTGTCCTCAGGGTGACTGTCCCGTCCCAGCCTGCAAGGGCAAGGAGTGTTCCGTCCGGAGACAGGGTGCAGGCACTCACCGGGCGGCGGTACGCCCGGATCTCCTTTGTCTTTGTGCCGTCGGGAAGATGGAAACAGAACACTGTGCCGTCATTGCAGCCTGCAATAAGGCGGCTCCCGTCCCGGGTGATGGCGCAACAGGAAGGTACCCGGTTGTAGAGCGGGATTGCAGCGGCCGGAGTATCCCCATCATGCCAGATGCGGAGCATGTTTGTGTCGCCGCCAACAACAACCGTATGGCAGTCAGCGGAAAGAGCAGAGCAGGAGACCGTTCCGCTATGCCCGGCATATGCACGAACCGGGCTCCCGTTCTCTCCCGACAGGCTGACCGGAAGCGCGTGGCTGCGGATCACGAGAATGCCGCCCGTTTCTTCGTTGAAGGCAAGCGCCCGGACCGGGTCTCCCGATCCCGGGGTGGTCCAGAGCGCCGCCCCGGACAGCGCATCAAGGCAACAGACTGTTCCGTCAGCATGGCCGGTTGCCAGCAATGTTCCCCCTGATGCCCGGGCAAGGGCAGTTATGGGAGAGGAGTGGCTGCGCACAGAGAACCGGACAGCCCCGGTTTTGCACGCAATGCAGAAGAGGAATCCGGACTTGTCCCCGGCTAATACTTCTTCGCTGTTTGCTGAAAGGATTGTGCAGGAGACCGGGTGATCCGGGTCGCAAAAAGCCCAAACAGGCTCACCGGAACAGGTTGTCGCATGTAGTGTACTCTTGTCCCCTCCGGCTATCAGGAGGGTATTATCAGGAGTGAACACGAGGGAATGCGGGGATCCGGTACCAGGATTACAGGAAGCCAGGAGCCGGGCAGACCCAACCTGCCAGATGGCAATCGTGCCGTCGGAGGATCCTGCGGCAAGGAGGGTGCCGTCCGGCGAAAAAGAGAGGCGCAGCACCTGGCCTTCCTGTATCCCGCAGGAGAGGAGCGGTTTTTCCGGCAGGGGACCATTCCAGGATTCCGGCAGGTCAGCGATGAGTTCCTCAAAGACCTGCCGTGCATCGCCACCCGGACGCCAGCCTGCCGTGTTCATGTCCTGAAGCGCTGCACGGGACAGGCCCGGGGGTGCCATTCTGACAAGTCTCCAGAGAAGGTCCCATGACATTTCGCGGGCGAGTGTTTTCATGACAAGCTCCCACTCCGCGTATGACCATCCTTGTGCCGCATGGTCCGGATCTGTTCCCAGAAGGGCATGAGCAAGGATAGGCCCTCTTGTGCTTCCGCTATCATCCGTGGCATAACGAAGTGCACGTGATTGGATCCGGACGCCTGCCGCGGCATATCCCTCCGCAAGGCAGGGGTGATGGATTTCCGGATCGAACCGTTGAAATGCCTCGTCCTGTCCGGAGAAAAACAGGAACAATGCTTTTGCGCTGGGAGCATGGGGCGCATACCCCTTTTCGAGAGCAACATCCCGCAGGAAAGAATCCTCCCGCAGCATTGCCTCATTACACAGGGCATCGATGGCATCCTGGCTCGCGAGTGACATGAGGCTCTCTCGCGCAATCCGCCGTGCTCCCGGGTCAGCTGTGGTCGCTGCAATGCCTGCCAGGCTTCCGATGGCGGACAGATCCCCGTCCTGGAGGTTCCGGGACAGTCTCCCTGCCTCGCGCCGGAGGAGCAGGGGGCCGAAAAAGGGGAGCGTGGCGGCGGACCTCATGCATATATTCCTTTACGGGCGCTCGTGGACAAATGTCTCCAGTGCAATCGTCTTTCCGTTAATCGGTACCCGGGATGTGGTCACCCGGGATGCCGACTGGGCGCGCCCTTCGGCAAGCCAGGTGCGGAGCGCTGCTACCGTCTCCCGCTGGGAAACCGAGAGGGGGACCTGCGCCTGCATGCAGGTGAGGATGTCTTCTGTCGTGACCCTGCGCATATTCTCGCTGAATGCCCTGTACATGGCATCGATGATCGTCTGCTCGATCTCGGCTCCGACATACCCGTCGCTCTCCCGGGCAAGAGTCTCGAGGTCGAACTCTGCCGGGATGCACTTGCGCTTCCGTAAGTGGACCGCGAAGATCTCGCGCCGCTCCTCGAAGGTCGGGAGGTCCAAAAAGAAGATCTCGTCGAACCGGCCTTTCCTGAGGAGTTCCGGCGGGAGCGCCGCGATGTTGTTAGCTGTTGCCACAACAAAGCAGGGGGAGGTCTTGTCCTGCATCCAGGTCAGCAGGTGGGCAAAGACCCGCTGGCTTGTCCCGGCATCCCCGCTGCCGAACGCAAATGCCTTTTCGATCTCATCCACCCAGAGGATGCATGGGCTGATGGTCTCCGCGAGGGCAAGGGCGCGGCGTGTCCTCTCCTCGGATTCTCCCACGAGACTCCCGAAAAGTGATCCTACGTCGAGCCGGAGGAGCGGCAGGTGCCAGATATCGGCGATCATCTTTGCCGTGAGGCTCTTTCCGGTGCCCGGGATGCCGATGAGGGCAATTCCCTTGGGGGCCGGAAGGCCGAAGTTTTTCGCTTCCTGTGTGAACGCCCTCTCGCGCAGGACCAGCCATTCCTTGAGCACCGCAAGGCCCCCGACATTCTCGGGCGTTTCGGTATAACTGTAGAACTCCAGGGCGTCTGAAGCGCTTAGGATATCCTTCTTCTCGGCGATGATAGCGTCGATGTCACGGTCATCGAGCCTGCCGTGGGCAACGATCGCTTTCGAGAACGCCCGCCGGGCCTGGTTCAGCGTCATGCCAAGCGCGGCCTGGATGATCTTCTCGCGGCCTCCAGCGGTGAGTGAGCAGGTGATTCCGCTCGTTGTGATCAGGGTATCAAGATCTGCGGAGAGTTCAGCTGCGTTCGGGGGGGGGAAGTGGACGATCACCGCCTCGTCGCGGATCTCGTCCGGGACGCGTGTTGCCGGGGTCAGGATAACGATTGTCCTCCGGTTGTACCGGAACTCCTGGGAGAAGTTGCGGATCCGGCGTTTCACTTGGGGATTATTCCAATACTCGTGGAAGTCCTTTAGGATGACGACGGCGTCTTCCCCGGTCTTGACCATGTCGTCGAGCGCTGCGAGCGGATCCCGCGACTGGCCGGGGAATGTTTTTGGACCGGCAAGCACGGAGAAGCCCCCCACGCAGTCCCAGGCAATGCACTGGCGGGGAGGGTCCCAGGACTCGCATACCTCGCGGATCCCGGATATTGCCCGTTCCTCCTCGGGTGTGATGACAACGATAAGGGTCACGCGGGCTCGCAGCGAGATATTCAGCCTGCGGGAAAAGTCGGGTTCAGCAATCTGCATGATCTCACCTCCACCTCCGGACCACGAGTTGCACGGTCCCGTCCTGTTCGTTCTTCTCGGAGACGAGTTCGAAGCCCTCCTTCCTTGCCTGTTCCAAGACCATCTTCTTGGCATACTCCTGCTGGATGGCGCCGGCCTGCCGTTTCAGTTCCTCTGCAACCTTCTGCTCGCTTTTGCCATTAACGCCCCACCAGTCGGCCACGAGGTCGTATACGCCATCCTCGTTCTTCACGAACCCGAGGGCATACCCGCCCTTCTTCCGTGCAGCGATATCTACGTTGTGAAGGCCATGGTACCCTTTGATGGTCGTATCGATCTCAACCGAATACCCGAGCTCCTGCATGCACTGCACGAGTGCTTCGCGGTGCCGGAACGTTGTCCTGATACGGCTGAAATGCGACATCCCTCTTACTCTCCCCTGCACAGTGCGGCCATCTGTCTCACCATGCTGTCGGTGGGAAAACCCGTTGTGGTGATCGTTCCGTCAGACTCGATGCTGAATTCCACGGCATGTTCCTGATCCTGTGAAGGAAGGAATAGTTCCGGTACGATCCTTCCGGAAAGGGGGATGAACTGCTGGTTTTTTGATCCCCTGTACCTGTCCCTGCAGGCAAGGTCCTCACAGTACGGGCCGGCAATCAGAAGGTCCGTTGCCGCGAGCAGCCGGCCATACTCCGGATCGCGGCATGAGGCAAGCTGTTCAAACGTGTAACCGGAATAGGTGACAACTGTGAGCCCTGCATCAATAATCCGCTCTGCCACGTCTGCGAGCGGCCCGGCCTGGGCAAACGGCTCCCCGCCGGAGAACGTAACGCCATCGATACCGTCCGCTGCAAGGATGCGGGTGGCGAGCTCTTCAGCGGGAATGATCTGCGCAGGAGAGAAGGGCCAGGACGCCGGGTTAAAACAGCCTTTACACCGGTGGGGACACCCCTGTACCCACACAACGGCCCGAATGCCAGGACCGTTTACGGTCGAATGCAGGAGATACCCTGAGAGGTTGAGTCTGCTCCTGCGTCGGCATCCGGGGTCGTTGTATTCGTGCACCATTTTTTTTCGCCGCTAACTTTCTGGCTTTGAAAAAATTTCCGGTGTGGGGGCCAGTGTATCCTATAGTATTACCCATGATTTCCCGGAATGGTGTTCATCCGCGGGGACGTGCAAATAAGCATACTTATGAGATACGATTGGACTATACAGGTTCGATTTTCCCCTTTTTATAGGCAACGATTCGTATTTTTGTAATTCATAAGGATTTCGCTTAAGCATTGCACCATTGTTCACGGTCACTGGCATCGCGCGTCAGGCGCCCTTAATACTATCCGGGAGAAATAGATCCGGCAGTGAAAGCGACATTCGATGGATCCATCATCCGCACCGGGCGGGACGGCCGCCCTCTCTATGAGCAGAGCGGGTACGGCAGGCCTGAGGGAGACGGTCTCCGGCTTTCCCCGCAGGAGGCCCTGTATCTCCTCCACCGCCAGAAGATCGAAGTACCTGGGTACTCGTTTGACACCCTCTTTGCCGAGTTCTCCGATCAGCCCACGGTGATGCGGAGTTTTCTCGTGTACCGCGACCTGCGGGAACGGGGGTACGTGGTCCAGGCCGGGCCGCATGACTTCCGGGTCTTCCGGCGCGGGGAGAAGCCCGGCAAAGGGGAGTCGCTCTATCTTGTCCGCGTCCTCTCCGAACGCGATCCTATCCTGTTCGAACGCTTAATCGAGGAAGTGATCGCCTCGCGCAATATGCGCAAACAGTACATCCTTGCGGTCGTTGATGACGAACAGGAACTGACCTATTACGAGATCAAGCTCCAGAAACTGGCAGATGCTTCCTGCACGCCGTCGGATCTCACTCCTGTGGACGCAATGCTGACCGGCAAATCGGCAATGATCAGGGTAACGGCAGATTCCAATCTCGAAAAGGCCGGGTTTGGCAAGCGGCTTGACCCGGAGCGGCTCATGCTTGCGCCCGTGGAACTCCTCTACCTCATGAACCGGGGAATAATCCGGCTCGTGCGGGGGGATGCGGGGATGAGTTTTGCCGAGTACCTTGCCCTTGCAAGCGAGAGCGACAGCGAGCTCACCCTGAAACATACCGTGTACACCGAGCTGCGCCGCCACGGGTTTACGCCCCGGACAGGATACAAATTCGGGCACCACTTCCGCGTTTACTGCGGGACCTCCGTCCACTCGGACCTGCTGGTGCACGCTGTCGAGAAAGAGGCGGCCCTTCCCATGAGCGTCATCTCCCGTTCCGTGCGGATGGCGCACAGTGTCAAAAAGAAGATGTTGTTTGGCGCTGTACATTCTTCAGGAATCCAGTTCGTCGAATTCGCACGGATCAAGCTGTGAGCTTTTATCATGCAGGAACCGCAGATCAACCCCTGGTCAAGCGCCCCGTCCCTTGACATTGAAAAGACCTTTGCCGAGTTTGGTATCGATCCCATTGCTCCGGTTCTGCCGGAACTTCCGGAGATCCCCTATTTCATGCGCCGGGGGATCGTGGTCGGTCACCGAGATTATCTCCCCATTGCCCGGGCGATCCGGAACAAATCCCCGTTCCACATCCTGACCGGGTTCATGCCGAGCGGCCACCCGCATCTCGGCCACCTGATGGTAATGAAGGAGGTTGTCTGGCACGTTCAGCAGGGGGGCAGCGGGTATATCACGATCGCCGACCGCGAGGCACACGCGGTCCGCGGCCTCTCCTGGGAGAAGTGCGATGAGTACGGGAAAGAGTATCTCGCCTGCCTGTATGCCCTCGGCTTTGACGGGCAGACCTATTTCCAGAGCAGGAATAACCGGCTCAAGGACCTTGCCTTTGAGGCGGCAACCAAGGTCAACTTCTCGGAACTCTCGGCAATCTACGGTTTTGGGCCCGACACGGATCTGGCACACGCGGACAGCGTGATCACGCAGGTCGCGGACATCCTGTTTCCGCAGATCGACCGCGAGCCTGCACCCACCGTTGTCCCGGTTGGCGTAGATCAGGATCCGCACATCCGCCTCACCCGCGGCATCGCGCACAAGATGCGGATGTTCACCGTGGAAGAACGTGACGGGTATATCAGCGTCAGGTCGAAGAACGCACCCGAAGCGGCCATGGAAGCGGTCAAAAAGGCATTCCCGCACGCCAAGAAGTACGAAGGGCATGTTGACATCAAAGGAGCACAGTGCACCGATGTCAAGGCAAAGGTCCGGGAGATCGAGCGGGCTTGCGGGGGTTTTGCATTCTTCACCCCCTCATCGACATACCATATCTTCATGCCCGGCCTCACGGGGGGGAAGATGTCGAGCAGCATCCCGGAGAGTTTTATCTCCTTCCATGAACCCGAGGCAATGGTGCGAAAGAAAGTGATGAGCGCGATCACCGGGGGAAGGATGACATTAGAGGAGCAGAAGCGGCTGGGCGGCGAACCCGACAAGTGCTCGCTCTATCTCCTCAACCTCTTCCACATGGTGACGGATGATGCAGAACTTGCGGAGATCCGGCGGAAATGCACTGCCGGGGAGATCACCTGCGGCCAGTGCAAGAAAGAGACGGCTGAACGGGTTGTTGCGTTCCTGAACGACTTTAAGGAGAAGATGGACGCAGCAAAGGACAGGATCAGGATATAAGATGGCGGAACTGACGCAGAACGAGAAACGGTTGCTTGCAACCCTTGAAACGGAGAAGAGAGCAGATGCAGGGCACCTTGCCGCGGTCATGGACGCTACCCCTGAAGCGGTTGTCCAGTGGGCCCATCTTGCACAGGACAAGGGTTTTGCCACCGTGGAACGGATTGTGTCCACGGAGTTCACGCTCTCCGAAGAAGGAAAAGAGTATGCCGCAAACGGCCTGCCCGAGACACAGCTCCTCCGCCATATCCTGCCGGGCACAAACCTGGACGATCTCAAGAAACAGCCGTCATTCCGGATTGGCTTTGGGCAGCTCCGGAAAAAAGGTCTGATCAAGGTCGAAGGGTCAGCAGTCATAAAAACTCCTGGTGCCTCAACCGAAACCGATGAAGCCGCTCTGAAGAATCCGTCACATACCGATCCGAAGACACAGGAACTCATCAAGCGCGGGATCCTCCAGTTGTCCGAGACCGTGAAGTATGTCATCGCGGCAACCCCGGAGGGACTTGCGCTGGCAAAAAAAGGTCTCGACCTTCGCGAAGAGACCGGCACCCTGACCCGCGAACAGATCATCTCCGGTTCCTGGAAGAATGCAAATCTCCGCCGCTATGACGTAACCAAGCTGCCGAAGAAGGCGTATCCCGGCAAGATCCACCCCTACCAGAGAATCATCGGCGAGATGCGGGAGATCCTCCTCGAGATGGGATTCACCGAGCTCTACGGGGAGATCGTTCAGCAGTCCTTCTGGAACTTCGATGCCCTCTTCCAGCCGCAGGACCACCCGGCCCGCGAGATGCAGGACACCTTCTACCTGAAGGAAACACTGCCCCTTCCGAACGGGTACGAGAATGTCAAAGCAATGCATATCTCGGGAGGGGAAACCTCTTCAACCGGCTGGGGCGGCGTATGGAAGGAAGAGAAGGCGGAACAGTGCGTGCTCCGGACGCACACAACCAGTCTCTCCATCCAGCACCTTGCACAGAACACCAAACCCCCGGTCAAGGCGTTTGCCGTAGGCAGGGTATACCGGCGCGAAACGATCGATACCACGCACCTTGCCGAGTTCGAACAGCTCGAAGGGATCGTGATGGACGAGAACGTCTCGTTTGCAAACCTGCTCGGAACGCTCCGCGAGTTCTACAATCGCATGGGTTTTGAGAGCGTGCGGTTCAAGCCGTCATACTATCCCTATACCGAACCGAGCCTTGATGCCGAGGTCTACATTGACGGGATCGGCTGGATCGAGATGGGCGGCGCCGGTGTTTTCCGTGAAGAAGTCACTGCTCCTCTCGGTATTAAGTATCCTGTCCTGGCCTGGGGTCTTGGCGTGAGCCGGATAGCGATGCTCCGTCTTGGATTAAAGGACCTGCGTCTCCTCCACAAGAGCGATGTTGCCTTCCTCCGCGAGACCCCGTCGTACCGGCAGATGAAGGGAGGGATCTGACGATGGCAGTCATCACCCTTCCGTACAGGTATCTGGAGCGGCTCACAAGGGCTGACCGGAAGACGATCATCGAGAAGGTCCCCCTGATCGGTTCGGATATCGAGCGGATCGAGGAGGATCACGTGGATGTGGAGTTCTTCCCCGACCGGCCCGACCTGTTCAGTCCTGAAGGGGTAGCCCGCGCCATGCGGGGGTATCTCGGGATCGAGACCGGTCTTCCGGAGTACCCGGTCAAACCTTCGGGGATCCGGTTCACCATCGATCCCCAGCTTGCAGCCATCCGCCCCGTCCTGGGGGCGGCCGTCATCCGCGGTGTGAAGTTCGATGATGAGTCGATCCAGAGCATCATGTCCCTGCAGGAGTCCCTTCACTGGGCTGTAGGCAGGGGCCGGAGCAAGGTTGCCATCGGCATCCATGACATGGATACGGTAAAACCGCCGTTCCACTACATAGCATCCCGCCGGAGCCGGGGCTTCATCCCGCTTGACTTCACCGAGAAGATGACGATGGAGGAGATCCTCGAGAAGCACCCGAAGGGCAGGGACTACGCGAAGATCGTCCGGGACTTCCCGCTCTTCCCGCTCATCGTGGACGATGATGATCATGTCCTCTCGTTCCCCCCTATCATCAACGGCGAGCGGACCCGCGTCACCATCGACACGAAGAACATCCTCCTCGACACCACCGGCACCGACAAACGGGCGGTCAGCGTTGCGGTCAATATTATCTGTACTGCAATGGCCGAAGCCGGCGCAACGATCGAGAGTGTTGAGATCGATGGCATCCAGACACCGACACTTGCCCCGGCCGAGCGGGTCGTCAGCGTCAGCGAATGCTCGCGGCTGCTGGGAGCGGACCTTACACCGGAATCCATGTGCGGGTACCTGAAGCGGATGCGCTTTGGTGCAGAACCGGTCGGTGCCGACAAGGTGAAGGTCCGCGTTCCCTGCTATCGTGCAGACATCATGCACGACTGGGACCTCTTCGAGGATGTGGCGATTGCGTATGGCTACGACAAGCTGGAGTCAGTGCCCCCGAAGACGTTCACGGTAGGAAAGCCCCACCCGGTGCAGGTCAGCATGGCCCTTGCCCGGCAGGTGTTTTCCGGTCTCGGGTATCTTGAAGTCATGCCGTTCACGCTCTCGAACGAGGAAGTGCTGTACCGGAAGATGCAGCGGGAGGAGACACGCGGCGTCCTCCACGTCATGCACCCGATAAGCATCGAGAATACCGTGGTCCGGACGGAACTTTTGCCCCTGCTCATGGAGTTCCTCACCATTAACCGGCATCGTGAACTGCCGCAGCGCCTCTTTACTATCGGCGATGTGGTGGTTGACTGTAAAACCCACCAGCAGGCCTCCGGTGTCAGCACGCATCCCGGGGCAGATTTCTCGGAAGCCTATGCAGCCGCCGATGCAGTGCTCCACGAGCTCTCCATCGAGTATACTGTAAAAGAATCCGCCGACCCCGCATTCATTGACGGGCGCCGGGGCGATATTATCGTGAACGGGAAAAACGTGGGGGTCTTTGGCGAGATCCACCCTTCCGTGCTGGTGGCGTTCGAGCTCGAACACCCTGTTGCGGCGTTCGAATTCGACCTCAGAGCCGTACCGGGATTCCCCGTCCTTTGAGGTATTCCTTCACTTCTTTTACCGTGAACTCGCCATAGTGGAAAACACTCGCGGCAAGGCAGGCATCCGCCTTGCCTTTCGTAAACCCGTCGTAGAAATGCTCGAGGGTCCCGACACCCCCGCTGGCAATGACCGGAATGCCCACAGCATCGGAAATTGCCGCCGTTACAGGAATATCGAAACCGTTCTTTGTGCCGTCGGTCTCCATACTTGTCAGGAGGATCTCCCCGGCCCCCCTCTCCTCCGCCTCCTTTGCCCATGCGACTGCGTCGATTCCCGTTGGTTTGCTGCCGCCGTAGATGACGACTTCATACCAGCATGCTGACCCATCCGGAAGGCTGACCGGAATCGCCTTCTCATTGGGGGTCGTGTTCCGTCGAACATCGATTGCACACACCATACACTGGGTACCGAACGCCTCAGCGCCGCGGGTCAGAAGAGACGGATCATGGACAGCACTCGTATTGAGGCTGACCTTGTCGGCACCAGCCCGGAGGATCTGCTGGATATCATCCAGGGACTTGAGGCCGCCCCCTACCGTGAGTGGCAGGAAGAGCTGGTCTGCGGCACGCTGGATGACATCAACGATGATGCCCCGTTTCTCTTTGGATGCGGTGATGTCGAGAAAGACTACTTCATCAGCGCCCTGTTCATTATACCTGCCGGCCAGCTCCACCGGGTCCCCGGCATCCCGGAGCCCGACAAAATTGGTCCCTTTTACAACCCTGCCGTCCTTGAGGTCAAGGCAGGGGATGATCCTCCGTGTCAGCACCATAGCAACCAGACTTGGGCGGAAGAACCTATCATCATTTCGAAAAGCACCCGCACCAGCGCGGAGTTTATGTTGCCTGCCGACCTTATGTATAGGATAACCAGTTATCCGGGCGGGCGTGTATTCTCCCCGCTCCCCCTTACGAGGATGTCCATGAGTTCTGGAAAGCTGAAGATTGAATGGGCAGCACAGTATATGCCCGTACTTGCTGCCATACGGAAACAGTTTGTAAAAGAGAAACCGTTCGAGGGCATGACTGTCGGCATGGCGCTCCATGTCGAGGCCAAGACCGCGAACCTCGTGTCAACGCTCGCCGCAGGAGGCGCAGAGGTCCATATCACCGGCTGCAACCCGCTCTCGACACAGGACGATGTTGCCGAGGCTCTCGGTATGGTAAAAAATGTCCACTGCTATGCGAAACGGGCCTGCACGGTCGACGAGTACTATACCGCCATTAACGACGTGCTGGATGCAAAGCCGGTCATCACGATCGATGACGGCATGGACCTGATCCACTATATCCACACCAAGCGCCGCGACCTGTTGAAGAAGGTCATCGGTGGCTGCGAAGAGACCACCACCGGCATCCACCGACTCAAGGCCATGGCTGCCGAGGGCAAGCTGGAGTTCCCCGTGGTTGCGGTCAACGATACACCCATGAAACACTTTTTCGACAATGTCCACGGCACCGGGGAGAGTGTTCTCTCATCGATCATGATCACGACGAACACGTTGATTGCCGGGAAGTATTTCGTTGTCGCCGGGTACGGCTACTGCGGCCGCGGGCTTGCCCGGAAGGCACACGGGCTTGGTGCAAAAGTTATCGTCACCGAGATCGACCCCCGCCGGGCGCTTGAGGCGCATATGGACGGATTCATGGTCATGACCATGGAGGATGCAGCAGCGATGGGGGACATCTTTGTCACCACTACCGGCAACTGTGCCGTTATCGCAAAGAAGCACTTTGCAAAACTCAAGGATGGCGCGATCCTCGCGAACGCCGGCCATTTCAATGTCGAGATCGACCTCGAATACCTCAACAAGAACGCTGCAAAGGTTATCCGGCGCGACGGCATCGACACGTTTGTCCTCGGGAAGAAATCCGTTCACGTGCTTGCCGAAGGCCGGCTCGTGAACCTCGCCACTCCCAAGGGAATGGGACACCCGATTGAGGTCATGGATTTAAGTTTCGCGCTCCAGGCACTCTGCACGCTTTACATTGCAAAGAACGGGAAGAAGATGAAGGGCGGTGTGTACGACGTGCCTAACGAGATCGACGAACAGGTGGCAAACCTGAAACTTGCATCCCTCGGGCTCTCGATCGACGCTCTTTCAAAAGAACAGAAGAATTATTCCTGCAGCTGGGACATCGGGACGTAAATCCCCTCCTTTTTTACAGCATCCTTGCCGCGTACAGGTATTCCTGTGCCCAGCCGCAATACTCCCCGAACTGCTCCTTTGCAAACTTCCGTATCCGGTCGTATTCCCTCGTTGTCAGCGGAGCATCCGCAGGAAGGTCCGGAAGGTATTGTTCTTTTACGATCCGCCGGATCCAGACATCCACGGGAAATGCATCGTACTTCTGGAACGCAAAGAGGAGGATACAGTCGGCAGCTTTCGGGCCAACACCCTGCAGTTTCAGGAGTTCCTTCCGGGCATCCTCGTACGGAAGACTGCGGATCTTCTGCTCCCACGATCTCACATCGGTGACGGTGCAGGATGTGACGTACACGTACGGCTGGCGGTACCCGAGTCTGCATATCGTGAGGCCTTCATGGCCCTCACAGGAAATGCAGGAAGGTTCCGGGAATGTAAAGAATGTCTGGCCCCCGGATCGTATTTGGGTACCGAACCGCTCTGCAAGCAACCCGATCCTGCGCCGGATGGTCGGGATATTGGAGTTCGTCGAGCAGATATAGGAGACAGTGCACTCCCAGGGGGGCTGGCGCACAAGGCGCAGGCCGCTGCACTGTCCGATTGCCCGGTGAATCACGGGATCGTTGTCAATGGCAGAGAGGAGCGGGGGCAGGTCGACATCGAGAGAGAAGTACTGGCGGATGAATTCCTCAGGCGCGCCGCTGAACCTGAGCCTGTTTCCGTCCTGCCGTATCCGGATGACGTGGTTGCCAACAATCCCCTGCCATGTGCCGTCGGGGCTCCGCTCCCAGCGGAAGACCTGGCCGCAGCCGAGTGTCTGGTCGAGCGAGAACGGCTGGCCGGGAGGAAGAGATATGGGTGGCATGATACGAATCCTGCGGGGGAGAACGGGTTTGATGTACCATTGACCATTCCCCCTCTTATTCGCTGGGGATGGTGCAAACATGTCGGCGGGAACCGGGCGCGGCTGCCTGCCATTTTATGGCAGCCGGATCGGAACGAATAGCATTTTAATATATAAATGAATAGTTCTCCTTATGGAATTAGCAGAAACGCTCAGGACATTTATTGAAGAAGGCGCAGACTGGGAACGCAAACAGACATCGGTCAAAGGCGTCTCCATCATCCGCCTCCCCGCAACCAAGAACCGGGCCGCCTCCCTTGCCATCGACATCAACCCCCTTGGCCCCAACGGGCTCCCGATGAAGAAAAAGGGCATCATGATCATGAACTCAGCCGAGATTGCCGCATTCCGGGCAGCGTTCAACAACGAGAAGGTGGACAGCCTCATCTCTGCGCTGGAAGAGGTGCTCCCGGAGCGGAAGACCGCCGGAACACCGGCGAAATCGGATGTCCTGCAGATCTGATCGAACCCGTAAACGCTGTTGCTGATTGGGAGTGGCCGTCATAAAAAAAGGACTCGTACCCCTGCTCATCATTGTTGTCGTTGTCCTGGCAGGAACAGGGTGTCTTGGCAGGGAGGCTCCGGCAAGCCCCGGCCAGGCTCCCCCGGCGCTGCTCATCGACTATCACCGTACCGGTGGGTTCGCCGGAGTTGACGATCATCTCCTCCTGTTTGACAACGGGGCAGGCCTCATCTCTACCCGATCCATAACCCGCGAGTTTCAGGTGAACAGTTCAGAGTTGTACCGGCTGGACCTGATATTCCGTCAGGCAGGATTCAATTCGCTCAGGGATACCTACACCTCATCGGGTGGGGGGGCTGATTTCATGAGCTACCGGATCACGTTTGGGAACAAGACTGTTGTGACAGAGGATACCGTGATTCCCTACACGCTCCAGCCGGTCATACGGGAGCTGAACGCGATCATTTCATCCCGCACCACTCCGGACCTTGCCCCGGCGTCGCTGGCAAATATGCGAACATAGTCCGGAACGATCCGATATTTCTGTTATCCCTGAGCAGAGGCGATGACAGGAAAAAAAGGTTACTTGTTTTCGTATACGCAGGACTGGATGTCGTGGCCAAGCTTGCCGATTGCATCGGCACGGCAGCGCTGGCAGTGGCGCATCTGTTTGACATATTTGCTGCATTCGTCCTGCATCTTCCGCTTCATCTCGGGCGTTGGCGGCGTGATATTGGCGAACTTGTACTGGGCGATCAGCGGGATGAGGTTGAAGGTGTAGACGCCCATCTCGCCTACCTTCTTTGCAATGGCCGGGATGTGGTCTTCGTTGACGCCGGGGATGTAGACGGTATTGATCTTCACGATCATGTTGCGTTTGACTGCCTCTTCGATGCCTTTCATCTGCTGGGAGAGGAGGAGTTTTGCGCCTTCGATACCTTCGTAGCGCTTCCCCTGGTAATCAATGAACTGGTAGATCTTTGCCCCGATCTCCGGGTCGATGGCGTTTAAGGTGACCGTGATGTTGCCCACATCGTATTTCTGGAGGAGATCGATCTTGTCCGGAAGGAGGAGACCGTTGGTACTGATGCACTTGATGACATTCGGGTATTTTTCATGGAGTTGCCGGAGCGTCTCGAAGGTTTCCTCGTTTGCGAGCGGTTCTCCAGGCCCCGCGATCCCCACGACCTTGATGTAGCTGTACTTGTCCACGACTTTCTTGACCATGTCCATGGCCTCATCCGCCTTGAGCACTTTTGTCGTGACACCGGGTCGGCTCTCGTTGACACAGTCGAAATCGCGGATGCAGTAGTTGCACTGGATATTGCATTTCGGTGCAACCGGGACGTGGCACCTCCCGAAATTATGGCATGCACCCTCGGAGAAACACGGGTGCTCCTTGATCTTGCGCATCTGTGCAGGGTCCCACTGAACTTTCCGGCCCTGGACTTCTGCATACTTCACTTCATCCGGCATAATGAACACCACAACATAGGTTCTTGGGGTATTTATACCGTGCAATTGTGATAGCAGGCAGTAATTCACTGCGTGCATGATGCCTGCCTGAACAGTACGGGTCTTGCTTTTTCACACCAGAATGCAATGCTCTTATGGTCATGAGATCAACGTACTGGAGAGAGCATGAAAAAATCTGAAAAAGTGAAGGGAAAAGAGGCTGTCGCAGCGAAAAAGAAGAAGATGCGGCAGTATGCGATAGGTGCTATAGTCGCACTCGTTGTTGTTGCCGCGGTTGCGTTCTACTTATTCAATCCGTTCTTTGCAAAGACCGGGGATACGGTATCAGTCTATTACACCGGTTCTCTGGCTGACGGGACTGTCTTTGATTCAAACCAGGACGCATCTCCTCTTGTCTTTACCCTCGGTCAGGGAAAAGTCATCCCCGGCCTTGAGGAAGCAGTGATCGGAATGGCCCCGAATACCACGAAGACCGTTCAGATCCCCATGGCAAAAGCATACGGACCGTACGATTCGTCCCTTGTCTTCACGGTAAACCGGTCGGATTTCGGGATTGAGAACCCGGTTATCGGGGAGCGGTACTCGATCCTGAGAGCAACTGACAATGCGGTGGCACATGTCAAGATCATCAACATGACTGAAGATACCATCACCATTGACCAGAACCATGATCTTGCGGGAAAAGATCTGGTCTTCACGATCACGCTCGTGAGAATCGCATAACTACTTTTTTAAAAACGATGGGCCCGGCCGGATTCGAACCGGCGACCTCCGCCGTGTAAGGGCGACGTCATAACCGACTAGACCACGAGCCCGACAACCTACTAATGTCATCCCCGGGATTAATAACATTGCTGATTATTGCCCTTGCTCCGTCACATTTTCAGGCTGTTCAGAATGGAAAAATGGCCGTTAATGCCATGATTATCGGAAGAATTACCGGCACGAAAAAAAAGAGAAGGAATATTTTTTTATTCTTTCTTGGGCGGGAGCTTGATGTCGAGACCGTACTTCTCCGCGTTCCGGTCTGCAATAGCCTGGATTGCTGCGATCTCGGCTTCCTGCAGTTTGGGCTTGAAGAGGTGGCGGAACCGTTTCTGGGTTTTCAAGTACTCTGCCACCGGTTTCCGGACAATCTTCTTGACCTTCGTGATCTTGCCGTCCACCATCTCGAAGTTCGGCCAGAGCCCGGTATCGATGGCGAGTTTTGCGATCGCAATGGTCTGCTCGCCCTCGAATCCCCATCCGGTGCAGCACGGTGCATGTACCTGCACGTAGCACGGTCCGGGAGTATTGAGTGCCTTCTCGACCTTCTGACGGAGGTCTGCCGGGTAGGCAATGGACGCAGTGGCAACATAGGGTGCACCGTGCGCCGCAAGGATCGCGGGCATATCCTTCTTGGGCCGCTTGTTGCCAAACGACTGGGAGCCGGCCGGGCTTGTGGTCGTGCTTGCATCGAGTGGCGTGGCACCGGACCGCTGGATGCCGGTGTTCATGTACGCCTCGTTGTCATAGCAGATGTAGGTGAAGTCATGACCGCGTTCGAATGCGCCGCTGATGCTGATCATGCCGATATCGAATGTTGCACCATCGCCAGCCATGATCACGATCTTCTCTTTCCTGCCCTGCTTCTTCAGCGCAGCGTCGATGCCCGATGCAACGGCCGCAGCGTTCTCAAAGAGCGAGTGGATCCACGGGACCTTCCATGCGGTCTCCGGGTAGGGTGTGGAGAAGACTTCCATGCACCCCGTGGACGAGACCACGATCGTTTCGGGCCCTGCCGCTTCCGTTACGATCCGTGCGGTAAGGGATGCCCCGCAGCCCCCGCAGGCCCGGTGGCCGCAGTCGAACAGGTCGCAGGTCTTCTTCTTATCAGCCATCTCAAATCAACTCCTTGCGCAGCCCGTAGAACTGGTCGCCTATCCCTTTCTCGCAGAGACTGACGATCTCCTTGATGTCCTTTTTCCGGATATCGCGGCCACCAAGCCCGAGGATGTAGCCTTTTACCGGGATCGTGAAGCCGTACAGTGCGTCACGGACTTCGATTGCCGTTGCCCCTCCACGGGAGCCAAGGGAGACGTTCTTGTCCAGGACGGCGATCCTCTTAACGTGCGAGAGGGCTTTTTGGATCTCTTCAATCGGGAACGGGCGGAAGACCCGGATCCTCAGGAGCCCGACCTTCATGCCGGCATCCCGCATCTCGTCAATGGCATCCTTGATCGTCCCGCACATGGAGCCCATGGCAACGATCGCGGTCTCAGCGTCGTCAAGCCGGTAGGATTCGATGAACGCGCTGTAGTCCCTGCCAAAGAGGGTGCCGAACTCTTTTCCGTATTTTACGATGGCCGCTTTTGCACGGTTCTGGGCTTCGTTTGTCTCGTACCGGAACTCGTGGTAATAATCCGGCGTTGCATACATGCCAAAGC
>Ga0302253_1000198_pt1 | contig 58462 bp, 61 predicted proteins | sample AAG_RA_Trp_MG_FD_193537 | JGI IMG/M metagenome (GOLD analysis project Ga0302253, IMG submission 193537) | Enriched activated sludge microbial communities from anaerobic digester in WTTP, New Holstein, Wisconsin, United States - AAG_RA_Trp | ecosystem: Engineered > Bioreactor > Anaerobic >...
CCAAACCTTCGCTCCATTTCCCTCCGCACACGGCAAGAAGCAGCCCCGATTCCCCGGATTCCGGGAGGGACAGGAACGCGCGGAGGGATTCTTCTGCCTCCCGTGCATCCCTCGGCTCCACAAAGACCCTCTTCTTCTTCACAGAGAGCGACACCCTGCCCGAGAAATGATCAAGGACCTGGTAGGAGGGAAAGTATATCGCACAATTCCCCGGAAGTCGTGAAAACGCTTCGATATAGGACTGGATGAGCGCGAGATTCTTCTCGTTCTGGCGCATGGAAAAGGCCGTTGTGATGTCATTTGCACAGAGGATGAGGCGGTTCTTTTTCGGAAACGCGTTGGGAAGCGCGAGCGTTTTTATCGGGAGCGACCCAAAATAAAACTTCGCATAACTCTCGACAGGGGAAAGGGTGCCTGAGATGAGCAGGCAGGCGTGATGTGCTTCCGCCATCTCCTGGAGGGATGACCCCGGGTCAATGCTCCTGACCTCAAGAGAGAGGATTCCCTCCTCTTTCCGGAAGAGCGTAAGATACGAAGCGTCCTGGTAGGACTGCGAGATCTTCTGTATGAAATTCGTGAGGCGTTCCAGTGCGGTCTCCTTAAACTCTCCGGCCCGGATATTCTTCTCCCTGATCTTCTCAGAGATATCCAGCAGGTCGTCCAGGATCTCCGACATTTCGCGGTAAAGCGATCCTTTCACCACCATCCTATCGAATATCGCCGGATCGAACCAGTCCTCGGTCTCAAAGGAGTTCTCGAGCCCCTCCATGAACTGCGATATCCTGGGAATCACCTGCTGGAGTGCTTCAACGCCAGGCCGGATGCGCCTGAGACCGGAGAGTTCGACTCCTGCCTGGAGCAGGGTGTCACGGGTGATCGTCACGCTCTGGGCGGCCGAGATCGCATCGCCGCAGTTATGTGCTTCGTCGATCAGCAGGATTGTCTCCCCGGGATCGAGGTTCAGGTTTGCATACAGCGACTCCCTGATATCTTCCGAAAAGACATGCTGGTAATTGAGGAGGATTACATCCGCCTTCTGGGCGGCGAGGATCATCATCTCGTAGGGGCAAATGCCTGATGCAATCTCCCGGATGGCATGCGGCCAGACGGTCTCTTTTGTGACCCGGTCGGCCTTGGTCTGGAGTGCTGAAGAGGGGACCATCCGGATGCCTCCCTCGGACTGGACAAAGACCCGGCTCCCGATGAAATGGGGGCATAAAAGGGGTTTCTGGGGGTCCAGCCGGCGTATCTGCTGCTGTATGTAGGGATCCCGGGAAGGCACGAGCGCTCCCTTTTCCGCCCGCTGCCGCATGAGCGTGGTGCTGAACCCTTTCACCCCCTCGCACCTGCGGTACACATCGCCATCTCCTCCAAGGAGGCACATCCCCCGCTTCCCGATGAGGTACGCAACCTTCAGGCCAGGCTTCTTCTCCCTGATGAGTGAGAGCTCCCTGATAAAGGTGTTCAGCTGGCTGACAGTCCGCACCGCCACGAGGATCTTCTTTCCTTCCCGTGCGGCAAGGAGCGCAGCAAGGACGCTTGACTTTCCGCTCCCTGTGGGGGCGTCGATGAGCCCGATTGCGCCATCCCGTGCACAGGAGAGGCCGAACTCGAGCATCTCCTTCTGGTACGGGCGAAAATCCGCGTAGGGAAACCAGTCGTCAAGCGCATCCATGTGTGTATGCATTGGAGTTCTGACTCTTTTTTATTATCGGGCAGCACCAACCTCTCTCCCATGGCGATCCATCCCATCGAATACCGGTACGGGACCGGGGAAATGCGGGCGGTGTGGGGAGAGGAGCACCGCTTCTCCTGTATCGTGCAGGCAGAAGTCGCCCTCGCAAGGGCATCGGCCGAACACGGGTTCATCCCCGACCAGGCTGCCGGGGCAATAGCTGTGGGCGCACACCATGCCACGCTCTCCAGAGCGAAGGAGATCGAGGAGGAGATCAGTCACGACATGATGGCAATCGTTCGAGCAATCGCCGAGCAGTGCGGGGAGGGTGGGGGATTTGTGCACTACGGGGCGACCTCGAATGATATCCTTGATACTGCGACAGGACTGCAGGTCAGGGACGCACTTGTGCTCATCGATGAGAAACTCCGGACACTCCTCGCAGCACTCCTGAAGAGATCGGAGGAGACGAAGATGCTGGTCTGTGCCGGGCGCACCCACGGGCAGATCGGTGTTCCGACAACCTATGGCCTCCGGTTTGCCATCTGGGCAAGCGAGGTTGCCCGGCATATCGAGCGCCTCGCACAGATGACCCCCCGCGTTGCAGTGGGGCAGATGACAGGCGCGGTCGGGACCCAGGCAGCGCTTGGAGAGAAAGGGATGGAAATCCAGGAGACCATGATGGAGATCCTGGGTCTCACGCCAGTCGATGTCTCCAACCAGGTGATCGCGAGGGACCGTTATGCAGAATACTTCATGTTCCTTGCACACGTGGCCACCACGCTTGACAAGATAGGAATAGAACTCCGGACTCTCCAGAGGACAGAAATTGGCGAGGTTGAAGAGGCATTCGGGTCCCGGCAGGTCGGCTCAAGCACCATGCCGCACAAGAGGAACCCCATCAAGAGCGAACAGGTCTGCGGTCTTGCCCGGGTGGTCAGGTCAGCGGTCGAACCTGCGCTCCAGAACAACACACTCTGGGACGAGCGCGACCTCACCAACTCCTCCTGCGAGCGGGTACTCTTTCCCGAGGCAAGTATCCTGACCGATCACATCCTTGCCCTCATGATCAGGGTAATCGAAGGACTCACTCTCAAGCCAGCCAGGATCGCACAAAACCTCTCCATGCTGCAGGGGGTAAACATGGCAGAAGCGGTGATGATCGAACTGACAAGGAAGGGGATGAACAGGCAGGAGGCGCACGAGATCATGCGGACTGCCAGTATGGATGCCCTTGCCCGGGGAATACCCCTCTCGCACATCCTTTCCGAAGATAAGGGTATACAGCGATATGTAAGCCCAGCAGAGATCCGGGCACTCCTCGATCCCGGACGGTATATCGGCACCGCCCCTGCGCAGGTCGACAGGGTGATTGCGAAACTGACCCCGCGGTGTTCCCGCGTGAAATAAGCCCGCGAGTATTTTTTTTACCAGGATTTGATCATTTTTTCCACTGCTCTTGCATATGCTCTACAACAAGAAATTATTGAAAACCGGCCTCAAAAACAGAATTGAACAAAGTGTGGCTCGAAGGCGATGTGAATTGAGAGTGGATTTACAAAGAGTTACATGACTCACTTGGTGATGCATGCCTACAAAATGAGAAAGGCAGAGCCATTCTCATGCACACAAGAGTTATTCTTCGGGATTACCGGATTCGGTTTTTTCGGGGTGCTTGAAGGTTTCGACCAGGATGATCTCGTCGATCCCGGGTATGAGTTCGAACGCGTCGTGGATGACCCTGCTCCTCCATAACAGCCAGCGGCGATCATAGGTGATCCCTGCAGGCAGCTGGATGGAAAGGACGCCTGATGCGAGCGATACCTCCATCTCCCGTCCGGCATACAGCTGGATCAATCCCTTCATCTGCTCTTCCGCGCTTTCGACTGCACTCTCAATCCGGTAGGTATAGGAGAGTGTTTTCCCTGACAGCGGGTGGTTGAAATCGACCAGCACGCGGTTGCCGATGACATCCACCACGGTCCCCTCGCCTTTCTCAGGCACCTTGAGGGACATGCCTTTCTTCGGCTTGTCCTTGAATGAGTTCTTATTGAAGGCTTCGATATGTGCAGGGTCATGCGCACCGAATCCCTTGTCCGGAGTGACTTCCACCTCACCCTCGGTTCCAATCTCTTTCCCTTCGAGGTCTTCGTCGAGGCCGACGATCACGTGGTGCTTTCCGACGCACACGGTCACGGGGCCATACGTGGCCTCGGGATTGAAGATCTCTGCATCCTTCGCAACCTGCTCGTCGGTCGTGTCAAACACCTTTCCGTCGACCTTTCCCGTGTAATTGAGCGTGATAAAATCTCCGGCTTGTATTGCCATGGTCTCTCCTGGTATTCCCGGCTACCCTTCCGGCTATACTCGATAGATCCATCTGGGTAGAGGTTCTTACTACATTTGCCGGGATAGTCATAAATAATTATTCGATATTCTCACACAACCTCGCAGATCAGGGGAGAATGCGATTGTTCAGCTATGCTTCGGCCTTTCACTCAAGGTTCGTTGGATCCTCATGTTCGCATGGTTGTATGCTCGATGAGCCCCACGTCCGAAGAGGAGAATACTGTTCAATCAAGGTCCCCATACCAAATCCCACATATTATCATACCTTTGGAGAAGATGAAAAGAGGGAATCATGCTCGAGATCGAGTTGAAGGCAAGGGTTTCTGATCTCCAGGCGATCAGGGAACGGCTCATCGCGCTCCAGGCGGATCTGGAAGGAAGGGTCCATGAACATGACCTGTACCTGAATGCACCCCACCGCGACTTTGCAGAGACTGACGAAGCGCTCAGGATCAGGGATGCCAGCGGGAAGTGCACGGTAACCTACAAAGGGGCGAAGAGGCGGAATTTTCACCTCAAGGCAAGGGAGGAGTATAACTGCGACGTTGCCTCCGGAAAAACCATGGGGTCCATTTTCGCATCACTCGGATTTCGCGAGGTAGCCGAGGTGAAAAAGTGGAGAGAGTACTACCACTTCAGGGATGCAACCATCTGCCTTGACCAGGTGGAAGGATTGGGGGAGTTCGTTGAGATCGAGCTCTCGGACCCGGATTCGGTCGATGATCCTGCGGGGCATGTCGCAATGCTTGCAGAAGAACTTGGTGTGACGGGTGAGCCCATCCTCTCATCCTACCTTGAACTCCTCCTCTCCGCTCATCCTGTATCAGGGTCCGAGGAAAGGTAAACCACCAAAAAAAAGGATTATCGGAAGCCTTACACTCCTGGTTATACCTGGATCAATTCGATTTTTATGTCCTTGGGTTCGGTTCCGAAGTGAATCATGGCCCCCTGGCCCAGTGCTGCCATGCCGGGGTTCACCACCTTCACACCGTCATTCTCCACGATCCCTCTCTGCTCGTGGATGTGGGCGCAGCACACAAGGTCAAAACAGTGCATATGTTTTCTCACGCTGGCACTTCCCACGTGGTTTCCCCCGGCTTCGTCAAGGAATCCCTGCGGAGGAACATGCGATATCAGCACATTGTGCGTCGCCCTCTCCATTTTTTTGAGGCTTGTCTGGAGGAGATTGTCGATCTGCTTGTCTGTCATCTCAAACGGGGTGTTGAAGGGCGTCGGATTGGATCCGCCGATTCCCACGAGGGAGATCTTCCCAAGACTCATGGAAGCACCATGGAGACAGACGCAGTCCGAATGCTCCAGGGCATCGAGTATCTCGCGGGGATCACAATTCCCGGGCACTGCAAACGTGGGCACGTCAATACGTGAGAAGAGCGACTCGACTGCATCCGCAGGGCCCATATTGGTTATGTCGCCAGCGATGAAGATGGCATCCGGGGAGAGATCCAGGAAGGATTCTACCTTCCCGAACTCCCCATGAAGGTCTGCCAGCAAAAGAACATCCATCATGTCAATAGTCATTCGAAGTGGTCTTTAAAAAAATCTTCGCGTCGGGTCACCCCACGATCCTGTCACTCTGCCCGATAACGCGAGCGATCCAAGGAGCCGCTCAACATCAGGCAGGAGGGTGCGCGGAAAAGACCCTTCAAGAGGAGTTCCAGGAAGGGGGATGAAGCGGTGCAGGTGCACCATGCCGCAGCTGCTGATCCACTCCACAAGCCTTGCCGTCATCCGCTGGTCCTCGTCATTTTCTCCCGGGATCCCCACAATGAAGTCCACTACCGGGGTCATCCCATACTCTCTGCAGAGTTCCACTGCATGGATCACATGTTCGACAGTATGTCCCCTCCGAAGGGATGCGAGGATCCGGTTGCTCCCTGACTGGGCGCCAAAGTGAAGCCGCGTGTTATCACAGTAGGTAGTGATAAGGTCAAGCGCTTCTTGTGTCACCCATTCCGGGCGGACTTCGCTCGGGAACGTCCCGAAGTAGATACACTGCCCTTCATGGTGGAGTGAAGAGAGAAGGGCGCGGACCTTTTCGAGGCGGGGATTGATCCCGTCAGATCCGTAGGCCAGCGCGTTGGGGGTTACGAAACGGGCGTCCCTGAAGCGGCGTGCGAATCTCGTGATCGCTTCGATGCCACGGTGCCGCATCCTGGTGCCACACATCCTGGGAGTCTGGCAATAGGTGCACCCGAACGGACAGCCCCTGGAGATCTCGATATACCCTTTCATCTTGGAAAAGCAGGGATACGCATCGAGCCTGACACAGGTATCAGGAGGGGTATATCCAATCCTCGTTGCCACCCCGGGAGGGAGTGATAGGTTCTCATCAAGGGCACGGAGGAGCGAAGGCAGGATGTGTTCGCCCTCTCCCACGACAACATAATCCGCAACATTCGCCATCTCTCCGGGACATGCGCTGGCGTGGGGTCCGCCAAGGATTGTCGTGCAGGGAGCATCACGAATCTCCTGGAGATACTGTGGTGCATTGAGGGAATTAAGGCTGTAACAGGTTACATCCGCGATGGGGGATTTCACCGGATCGAGGATGTAGCCCTCCTGCTCGCAGGCTGCATACAGCGCCGCATAGGAATTCCGGGACGCGGAAATATATCTCCAGTGCACATCCATGGCGGTGGAAAACCAAAGCCCCCGGAAAACCCACACCCCGGGGGCACTGTTTCTTAATTATCCGCGAGTGCGATACGGGACGAGCTGGTCGACAACCTTGTAGACACTGCCTGTATTCAGGGTGACCCAGGCCTCGATACGGTCCGTCTCCTTCGTGCCGTCAAATTTCAGTTCGGCACCCTTCACAGGTTCGAGATGTTTTTCCGTGACCTGTCCGTCGGCCCGGGTAACCCTGACCACGATATCCTTCACTGCAACCTGGCCTTTACCCCCGGCAAAAGAGACGGGAATCGTCGCATAAATCGGGTCTTTCTCATTGATCTGGATCTCGACAGTCTGCTCCGGGGGAAGCGTCACGGTCGGGCCGGGGGTCATCCCCCCCTGTGAATTTCCCTGGAACGGTGATCCTGTCCCCCCGGGAGACTGGGTACACCCGGAGATCGCAACACCTGCGAGGACCAGTGCTACGAAGAGCATGGGAATGTATTTCATGCGTGAGAATTAGGTGGGCCGGAGTGATTAGGTTGTCCCTTCGTGAGACGGATCATCAATGATTTCAACGGTTCCTTTCTCTCCATCTACACGGACGAGAACGCCATCCTGGAGCGTTGAAAGGCCGCCTTCGAGGCGATCTACCAGCGGGATGCTGCCAATAATTGCCCCGGTCGCGATGATCGGTTCAGCCTCCTCGTTGATCATTGCTGCCGGGGCCTTTCCATTTTTACCGAGGGCATAGATGATATAGGAACCAACAGTCGAGCCCTTGCCATGGGGAAAGACAAGCACCCTTCCGCAGATGAACTCCCCTTCGAGGGGATGGCCGCTCTCAACAATCTTCCCCGACTCGGGATCGACCCCTGAGAGGAACGAAATGGGTGCCGGGCTCTTCAATACCAGTCCGGTTCCGACGCCCTTCGAGATGCTGCGACCCCTTATGAGCACGATCACACCACATAAATGTAGGGAACTCCAGATATAATGGTAGCATGGATGAGAGCGTCATACAGAACGCAGGAACCGATGCGGAACTCAAACACCAGCTGAAGGTTCAGGATCTCGAATCCCAGCTCCTCGACCTGAAAGTCAAGAATGACGAGATCCTGCGTGAGAATGCGCAGCTCAAGAGAGAAAATAACCAGCTCAAGCGGATGCCTCTTTTTGTGGCAGTTGTGGTTGATCTCATCGACAAGGGAGAGGTGTACCTGCGTCAACAGGGAAACAACCAGGAGTACCTGACCCACGTCAACGACGAGATCTACCAGCAGCTCAAGCCGGGCACCAAGGTCGCGGTCAACAATGCCCTCTCTATCGTGAAGATCGTGGGGAATATCTTCGATTCGAGGGTCAGGGTGATGGAACTCGAGGAGTCACCTGATATCACGTTCGATAACATCGGGGGCCTTGAAAAGGAGATCGAGGAGGTCCGTGAAGCGGTCGAGTATCCCCTCACGAAACCGGAGATCTACGTGAGGGTTGGTGTCGAACCCCCAAAGGGAATCCTCCTCTATGGTTCCCCCGGGACGGGGAAGACTCTTATTGCAAAGGCCGTCGCACACCAGGCCAGGGCAACCTTCATCAGGATGTCGGGATCCGAGCTGGTGCACAAGTATATCGGAGAGGGCGCCCAGCTGGTCCGGGAGCTCTTCTCACTTGCACGCGAGAAGGCTCCCTCGATCGTCTTTATAGACGAGATCGATGCTGTAGGGAGTACCCGTACCAATGATGGAACCTCGGGGAGTGCAGAAGTGCAGCGGACCCTCATGCAGCTCCTTGCCGAGATGGATGGGTTCGATACCCGTGGTGATGTCAGGATTATGGCCGCGACCAACCGCGTCGACATGCTGGATCCCGCACTTCTGCGGCCCGGCAGGTTCGACCGGGTGATCTCAATACCTCTCCCCGATCCGATAGGGAGGAGGGAGATCCTCAGGATTCACTCGTCAAAAATGGTGCTTGGCAAAGATGTGGATCTGAATGCGATCGTGGAGATGACGGAAAATGCCACCGGGGCCGAACTCCAGGCAATCTGCAGGGAGGCAGGGATGATGGCAGTCAGGAGAGAAGCAAAAACCCTCTCCCAGGATGATTTCACACGGGCGGTCAGGAAGGTCCGGGCGGAGTCGAGCATCGATATGAGAATGTACACCTGAGCGGTCCGCTTTTTCTTTTGGGTATAGTGACAATCTAGCCACCGACCTTTTTGTCAAACAGAGAATATAATCGCGATATATTGAAGCGAGTTTCCATGTTGTTTTATGAATATCAGATGATAATTTCGTTTTCAAGGTCAATGTGAATAGTTTTTGATTCGCCGCCGGGGCGCCCTTCGGGGGCGGCGGGGTCAATCGCATATGAGAAGTGAGACCGACAACTCGTACTTTTTTCCCCCAAATTTTAGTCATTGGATTTTTCTTAATTCTTCGTCGTGATTTATAAGTGAGATTGGTGGTAACAATGACACTATACCCTTTCTTTTTTCTTATCTAGAGCTTTCATATTATCTCAGTATCTTTCAGATACCCGTATGATCCCAACCCCAGCATCGCAGCTTAAACCCTTGCAGGTAGAACCACTCACATATACACGCAGGGCTCATGAAGGTCATTTTCATTCCCAAGAGTGGTGTGCCTCTCTTTGAAACCCTCCTTGCCTCGGAGACCAGCAGGGATGCTCTCCGGTTTTACCGGCCGGTGCAGACACTTTCGGGAGTTCAGATCTCCATGGCCACCATGGGTGGCGCCCTCTCACTTGCCTCTGATCTCCGGTGGTATGTACGCAGGTACATGTATGATGTCCTCTTTGAACTCCCGGAAGGAGTGTATTGTACAAGGGCGCTCGCGAAGGAACTGTACTTCAGCAGGGCAACAATATTGCACACCCGCTGGAAATTCCGGCGTGTGTATGCCATGAAAGACGGGCAGCTGCTCTCTGATGACCCACTCCCCGTAATCAGGGGAAAACCGGTCCCCGGGCCTCTTCGAAAGGACGACGATGAAGTAATCCTCGAGGTTTGGTGCACGGAAGAAGAATCATATGGACAGAAAACGAGTGTTGAAGAAAGTGATGAAGAAGAAGAATGATCCTACTTCTTCTCGACTTTGTCCTCTTTTAATACCTTCTTGGCAATCAGGAAGATCACGAATGCCACAATGATGAAGTAGATGATATCCGAAAGGAACTGGCCCCAGCTGATCATGACAGGACCGATCGCGAGTTTTGCTGTCTGCCATTCTCCGCCAGGGATCAGGGCACCGACGACAGGCATAATGACGTTATCAACAAGGGACTTCACGACCTGGTTTGCGGCCATGCCCATGATAAATGCAATTGCGAGCCCGATGACCTTATACTCATAGAGGAAATCCATGAATTCTTTGACCATACTCATGTTCTTTTCACCTATAAGAGAGAAAATGACCCCTGAATGTAATAAAACCTTGTATGGCGCCCTCGTTTTTTTAAAGCCGATTTTCAGGGTTTAAAGGGAAAAAAAGGAAAAACGAAAGAAATTTTTGTTCAGGCAAACATTGCCCCGTACCCGCTCTTGTAGAGGTGCCGCTCGAAATCAAGTCCTATTTTCTCAATGGCATCGCAGAAGTCTTCCTTTGAGACCGCGTCCCTTTCCCGGCGGATGGCAAACATCCCGGCCTCCATGCAGATTGCTTTCAGGTCTGCTCCGTTCTTCCCGTCGGTCATCGCGGCGATCTCTGAGAGATCTACCCCGGGATCGAGGCGCATCTTCCTCGTGTGCACGTCAAGGATTGCGATCCTTCCGACTGTGTCGGGAAGAGGAATCTCGATAATCCGGTCGAACCTCCCCGGCCTGAGAAGGGCACGGTCCAGGATGTCGATACGGTTGGTCGCACCGATGATCTTCACATCGCCTCTCCGCTCAAACCCGTCCATGCCGGCCAGGAGCTGCATGAGGGTCCTCTGGACTTCCCGGTCCCCTGATGTGGTAGCTTCGGTCCGTGATGCACCGACTGCGTCGATTTCATCGATGAAGATAATCGTCGGGGCTTTTTTCCGTGCAAGATCGAAGAGCTCCCTGACAAGACGGGCCCCCTCGCCGATGTACTTCTGGACGAGCTCGGAACCCACAACCCGGAGGAAATGGGCGTTGGTCTCGTGGGCTACCGCACGGGCAAGGAGCGTCTTTCCGGTTCCGGGTGGCCCGTGAAGGAGAACTCCTTTGGGGGGTTCAATTCCTATGCGGTCAAAGAGTTCCGGCTTTTTCAATGGGAGCTCCACGGCTTCCCTGATCTCGTTGATCTGGAGATCGAGCCCGCCGATATCGGCATAACACTCATCAGGGCTCTCGACGACTTCCATCCCGTAGATCTGGGCATCGTAGCTCTCCGGGAGCACATCGATGACCGCAAGGGACTGCTGGTTCAGGGTGCAGCGGACACCGGGTTTCAGTTTTTCCGGGTCGATACACATCGAGCTCCTTACCATGAACCTCGGGCCTGCACTGCTCCTGACAACGACCCTGCCGTTGTCAAGAATGTCGGTGACGGTGCCGATGACAAGCGGAGGACTCCGGAGCTGCTCAATCTCGCTCTTCAGTTTCCTGACCTCGCGTTCGTACCGTATCTTCTGGGTCTCGATATAGCGCTTGTCAGATTCGATCTGGCGGATCTGCTCGCGCAATTCCAGGTTGCGGGTCTCCATGTTGGTGACCCGGTCCAGCAGACAGCGGTAGAGCTCCTCGGGGTTCTGTGGTTCCTGGGGTTGGCGGGCGCTTTCCACCATTTTTTGTGCCTCAAATAGGTATATAGGGGAAAATGCCTATAAAGATGTTTGCGATGAGTATCCGGTGTTTTTTTTATACGATCCGGGTAAAATACCGATATCAGGATTCCATGGGTTGTGGAACTCCAAAAAAGATATGAAATCAGGCGACACACAACGTATCGAACCCAATAGGTATGGAGAGATAAGTGCATTGGTGTACTCGAAAAAAAACGCGTGAAATGGGGAGATTCAGGAATTATGCCGAAAGATACTTCACCGAAATGCGAAATGTGCGGTGGGACGATCCAGGGCCCCCCAAAAACTGTGAGGGTGGAGGGGGCGGAACTCACTGTCTGTGCCCAGTGTGCCCGGTATGGAACCGAGGTGCAGCGACCCTCAAGGCCGGAACCACGGACAGGCTCGCCTACCCGCATCGCGACTGCCGCCCCTGCAAGGAGAACCAGGGATGTCTTTGACCTGATCGAGGGGGAAATTGTAGATGATTACGGGGAGAGGATCCGAAAAGCACGGATGGAGAAGGGTTTGAGCCAGAAGGATCTCGCGATGCAGCTCAAGGAAAAGGAACTCCTGATCAAGAAGATCGAGAAGGGGGACCTGATACCCGAGGACGACGTGAGGAGAAAGCTCGAGAAGGCACTTGGGATCCGCCTGATTGACTCTCCTGAAGAGGATGAGAGTATGCGCAAGGGGGGAAAAGTGGTCCCGACCCTCGGCGATGTAATCTCCCTCAAGAAGGTCCATAAATAAGACCTCCCCTTCCCTCTTTTCACCATATTTATATACTACCTCGTTCCATTCTGTTCTTCAATGCAAGGTGAGTGTTTTTTCGCCGGTGAGGGTTTTTATCCCCGCTAGCCCCGCGTCCGCACCGTGCATGAGAAAAACTGTTCTTTGGAATCTGAAACCAGGAGCTGCGGCTGTAACCCGTTATCCCCGCTATTCTGGTTATTTTAGGTATTTTTACTGAAATCCATCAGCCATTTTAAAAATGCGCTGGTTGGATAGGAGTGTTACATGAGAGGAAAAGAAATCCGTCTGGAAAGAATCATGGACCGGAACACCGGAAAGACGATCATCGTCCCCATGGACCACGGGGTGACGAATGGTCCCATTGAGGGTTTGATCGACATGGGGAGGGCTGTTGACCTTGTTGCAACAGGAGGCGCAAATGCCGTGCTCGGCCATATCGGGCTCTCGCTGTACGGTCACCGGAAGAGCGGGAGGGACGTGGGACTTATCCTGCACCTGTCCGCAAGTACCTCGATCGGCCCCGATCCGAACGAGAAAGTGCTGGTCAATTCGGTGAGAAACGCCCTCAAGATGGGGGCTGATGCGGTCTCCATCCATGTGAACATAGGCGCCGACTCGGAAGCCCGGATGCTCTCGGACCTGGGGCAGGTTGCCATAGAATGTATGGAATGGGGAATGCCCCTCCTTGCCATGATGTACCCGAGGGGAAGAAAGATCAAAGACGAACACGACGTGGATCACGTCAGCCTTGCCGCCCGGGTTGCAGCAGAGCTCGGGGCAGACCTCGTCAAGACGGTCTACACCGGTGATCCCGACAGCTTCCGCAAGGTTACACGGGGATGCCCGGTTCCTGTGGTGGTAGCGGGGGGATCCAAGACGAGCGATCTTTCCACTCTCGAGATGATCGAGGGTGCCATGCAGGGAGGTGCAGCAGGGATCTCCATAGGGAGGAATGCATTCCAGCATGCGGCACCGGACCGGTTCATCAGGGCTGCTGCTGAGATCGTGCACCGGGGCAGATCAGCCGATGAAGCGATGGAGATACTGAGGGAGTGAAGAAGATGATTGGAAAAGAGATTCGTATTGAACGTATCATGGACCGGAATACCGGTCGATCGGTGATCGTCCCCATGGACCATGGGTTTACCCTGGGGCAGATCGATGGGTTGCTTGACATGACCAGGACCATCTCCGAGGTGAGTGAGGGCGGCGCAAACGCGATCGTGCTCCATAAGGGGATCGTGAAACGCGGGCACCGGAGAAGGGGGAGGGATATCGGCCTGATCATCCATCTCTCGGGAAGCACCTCTCTTAATCCCGACCCGAATGACAAGGTGCTCGTCTGCACAGTCGAGGAGGCAGTAGCTCTCGGAGCCGATGCAGTATCCATCCACATCAACCTTGGAGCCCCGAACGAGTCCAAGATGCTCGAGTCCGCGGGGAAAGTGGTGAAGGACTGCAACAGGTGGGGCATTCCGCTCCTTGTGATGATCTACCCGAGAGGGAAGGGTATCGATCCCACGTCACCTGCCACAGTGGGGCATTGCGTCAGGGTTGCGGAGGAGCTCGGGGCAGACCTGATCAAGACAAATTACACCGGGGACCCGGTATCTTTCAAGAGAATCGTTACCTCATGCTCTGTACCCGTCTTCGTGGCCGGAGGGGAGAAGGCCGGTGACCTGGATACACTCACGAGTATCCAGGACTCGGTCCGGGCTGGAGGGGCGGGTGTCTGCGTGGGCAGAAATGCCTTCCAGAGAGACAATACCCGCGCCTTCGTAGAGGCGCTCTGCAAGGTGGTGCACAAGGAGACCGATCCTGAGCAGGCGCTCAGGGAGATGGTATGAAGGAGTTCTGGGTTGATGTGCGGCCCTGGAAGAAAGGGATCGCGACCGCAGCCCTTGAGAGCGGTGCGGACACCCTCTTCGCTGAGAATGCGCAGAAGGTGAAGGCACTGGGCCGGGTCCGCGTGGTCGCTCCTGACGGGGATCTCGTGCCGGACAAGGAGGTATGGGAGATACATATCTCGGACAAGAAGAGCGAAGAGAGGGCGGCACACCTGGCACAGAGGGGATACGTGGTTGTCAGTGCAGAGGACTGGACCGTGATCCCTCTCGAGAATCTTGTTGCGCAGGCAGACCGGATCATTGCCTGTGTCCATACCCGGGCTGAGGCGGAACTCGCACTCAATATCCTGGAAAAGGGAGTTGCCGGCATCCTGCTCCAGACTGACGACCCGGGGGTGGTCAAGGAGACCGGCGCTTTGATCCAGCGCGGCCAGGAACGATGCAATCTCGTTCCTTTTACGATCACGACAATCCGGCCTGCTGGCATGGGGGACCGTGTCTGCGTGGACACCTGTTCGATGATGAAGGAGGGAGAGGGCATGCTGATCGGGAACACCTCGTCAGCATTCCTCCTGGTCCATGCCGAGACTCTCGAGAATCCCTATGTCGCACCGAGGCCGTTCCGGGTCAACGCGGGCGCGGTGCATGCGTACATCCTGTCACCAGGAGGAAAGACCGCCTACCTGTCAGATCTTTCTGCAGGGGATCGTGTCATGGTGGCAGGCAAGGACGGCGAGACCCGGGAGGTCACGGTCGGGAGGGTGAAAATCGAACAGCGGCCCCTTCTCATCGTCGAAGCAGAGGCAAACGGAAAGCCCTACAGCCTGGTTCTCCAGAATGCCGAGACAATACGGCTTGTCGGTGAGGACGGCCGTGCCCGATCCGTAGTCGAGATCGCCCCTGGCGACCGCGTGCTCGGCTGCACGATGGACGCGGGCCGGCACTTTGGGATGGCAGTAAGGGAGAAGATCCTGGAGAAGTGATTGCGCGTGTTGATAGGGATCGTCGGTGGAACGGGGAAGATGGGCGCATTCTTCCACAAAGTGTTCGAAAAGGCGGGCTGGGACGTGATGATCTCAGGGAGGGCGACTGCCGTCACCTCCAGGGACCTCGCATCCGTCTGCGATGTACTCATGGTATCCGTGCCGATAAGGGAGACAGTTCATGTGGTCCGGACCCTTGCACCCCTCCTGTATGAGGACCAGGTCTTCTGTGACCTGACCTCAATCAAGACCGGTCCTGTTGAGGCAATGCTTGCTTCGAACGCACAAGTGGTGGGGTTCCATCCGATGTTCGGTCCCACGGTGCAGAGTCTTTCAGGCCAGGCGATTGTCGCGACCCCGGCCCGCTGCGAGCAGGAAATCCTGGAACGGATTCTTGGTGTTTTCCGATCACAGGGAGCAACTGTCACGCTCTCCACCCCCAAGGAGCATGATCGGATCATGGCGGTAGTCCAGGGACTGACGCACTTTGTCACCCTCAGCCTGGCGGAGACCATGCGGAGAGTGGGTGTGCGGCCGCAGGATACGATGGCATTCATGAGCCCGGTCTACCAGATGGAGATGGGACTTGTCGGGCGTCTCCTCTCCCAGGATCCCTCCCTCTATGCGGATATCCTTGAACTCAATCCCCACGTCCCACCGGTCCTCGAGGCCTGTGAAAAGTCCCTTGCATCGATCCGGAAGATAGTGGAAGCACAGGATACCGGGGCGTTTGAGAAGGTGTTCCGTGAGAATTCACTCCATTTCGGGGAATACTGCGAGACCGCTGCCCGGGAATCGGACATGCTCATCGCGGCGATGGTGAAGCGATGAAGGTCTTTGCCCTTGGTCCCGAGGGGACGTTCTCGCATGAGCTGGGATACCGGATCTTTGGCGACGCACTCACCCTTGTCCCGACGATCCGGAGGATTTTCGAGGAGGTCGAAAAAGGATCAGGTGATGGCCTTGTACCCCTCGAGAACAGTGAGGCGGGGGGCGTCGGCCCTTCGCTCGACGGCCTGCTCCAGTACCGGGTCTGGATCACCGGGGAGATCTATATGCCTATACACCACTACCTGGTCTCTCCTGGGCCGATTGAAGAAGCCAAGGTCCTCTTTGTCCATCCCCAGACCCATGAGCAGTGCAGTGAGGTGGTGGATGCGATGGTAATCCCGGTCGTCCACACTTCAAGCAATGCCCAGAGCGCGAAGGAGATGCAGGAATCGGGACGCGGGGCTGCAATCGTTTCGCTGATGACCGCGAGGATGTACAACCTCCCCATCCGGCGTGAACGGGTTGAGAACAACTCCCTCAATGTCACCCGGTTCGTCACCATCTCCTCACGGCCGTATCAGGGGCCTGATGCCAGGAAAGGGAGCATCATCATCGATCCCCGTGAGGACCGGGCCGGACTCCTCTATGATATCCTGGGAATCTTTGCGAAAAAGGGTATCAACCTGACCAGGATCGAATCCCGCCCGTCAAAGAGGGGCATGGGCAGCTATGTATTCTTCCTGGATTTTTTCCATTCCGACCACGCCGGCGAGGCTCTCTCTGCGCTCCAGGGGATGACACAGATAAAAGACCTTGGACGGTATCCCGAACAGGAGGTCCCTGAATGGAAGTGACGCTTGAGAAAGCGGGGCCTGTCGACCTCCGCGTCCATGCACCGCCTTCCAAGAGTTTCACCCACCGTGCCCTGATTGCCGCGGCGCTCGCGAGGGGGGATTCGACGCTCGTGTCACCGCTTGTATCAGACGATACAGATGTGACCCGCGATTCCCTCGGCGCAATGGGGGCCGGCATCTTCAGCCGTGAAGGCAGCGATGTGGTGCAGGGAACCTGCGGCAGGCTCACCTGCCCTCCCGGTCTTGTGCTTGACATGCGGAACTCGGGCACGAGCATGCGGTTGCTCGCATCGCTGGCGCTCCTCTGTGGCAGCTCCGTAATCCTCACGGGATCGCCCCGTATGAAAGAGCGTCCCCTGGGACCTCTCGCAGGGGCACTGACCACCCTTGGGGGCGAGATCAGGTTCATTGAGAGAGATGGGTATCCCCCTGTCAGAATCGCCGGATCTTTGACCGGGGGGGATGCAAGAATCGATGCGGGTATCAGCAGCCAGTTCGTCTCCTCCATCCTCTTGGCTGCTCCCTATGCAACGGAGGATGTGACCCTCTCTCTCGGGCCTGTTGTTGTGTCCTCTCCGTACCTTGATATTACGCTTGAGGTCATGCATTCCTTCGGTGTTCCGGTCAGGAGGGAGGGATACCAGAGATTTTACGTCCCTGCAGGGGGGGGATACCGGGGTAGGTCCTACACGATCGAGGGTGATTATTCTTCTGCTTCATACTTCTTCGCGCTTGCAGCAGTAGGCGGGGGCAGGGTCTGCGTGACCAACCTGAATCCCCGGTCCTGCCAGGGAGACCGCCGGTTTCTTGATGCCCTTTCCTCAATGGGGTGCAGGGTGAAGGAGCGGAAGGATTCAGTGGAAGTATCTTCTGATGGCGATCTTGAAGGTATCGAGATCGATATGTCCACTTCCCCGGACACGGTCCAGACTCTCAGCATGGTGGCCGCAACCGCCAGGAGCCCGACTCGTATTACGGGTATTGGTCACCTGAAGTTCAAGGAGAGCGACCGCCTGCTTGGGACAGCCCGCCTCCTCAATGCTATGGGTGGAGATGCACGGATCGAGGGAGACAGCCTCCTGATAAGACCCTCACCTCTCCATGGGGGGACGGTAGATCCGGCTGATGACCACCGGATCGCGATGAGTTTTGCGGTCCTTGGGCTCGCGACAGGAAATGTAAAGATTATCCAGGCGGAATGTGTCAATAAATCGTTCCCGGGATTCTGGGAGCAGCTCGCGGGGCAGGGACTTCTATGAACGTGGTATTGATTGGATTCCGGGGGACCGGGAAGACCGAGTCAGGCAGGCTTCTCGCACGCCTGCTCGATGTCCCCTTCTATGACACCGATGCACTAATCGAAGAGGAGGCAGGATCGGCGGTCCACGAGATCTTCGAGCAGGAAGGGGAGAACGGCTTTCGTGCCAGGGAGAAGCGGGTGATAGCAAGGCTTCCCCCGGGACCGGGTGTCTATGCAACAGGGGGCGGGGTGATCCTGGACCCTGAGAACATTGAGCACCTGCGGAGGAAGAGGACCGTTATGCTTCTCAGGGCGGACGAGGTTACTATCGAGAAACGCATCCAGCACAGCACACGTCCTGCACTGACAAGAATGGGGCTTCGTGCGGAGATCCATGCCCTCCTCGACGCGAGGAAGGATGCATATCTCGCAGCGGCGGATTTCTGTGTCGATACCAGCGGCCGGAGTGCCAATGAGGTGGCGAGTACCATCAAGCGGATTCTTCTTGAGGGAATGACCCGGGCGGAGGGGAGGGAAGACGCGCTCCGTGCGGTGGGAACCTCGGGAATACCGGGGTTTGAATTTGAGGAGCTCGCCCATATGATCAGTTCACTCCCCGAAAACCCGGCGCTGAGATTCTATGGCATTGCCGGGTTCCCGAGCCTGCACAGCAAAAGCCCGCCCCTCTTCAACAATCTCTTCTCCTACTTTGAGATCAATGCCTACTACACACGGTTCCATGACCCGTCACTGGCCCGGATCCTCTCCATTGCGCAGGAGATCGGTATTCGCGGCCTCTCGGTGACCATCCCGTTCAAGCAGGAGATCCTCCAGTATATTGATCACAGGGATGAACACAGCCAGGCAATCGGGGCATGTAACACCGCGCTGTTCTGCGGGGGAGAGTGGTATGGATATAACACTGACTGGGTGGGGATCAGGGATCCGCTTTCGTCCCTCTCGGGAAGCACTGCGGTTATCCTCGGTGCGGGGGGGGCTGCAGCATCCGCCGCCTATGCGTTGCGATCGCTCGACATGGAGATCACCATCCTGAACCGCACGGTTGAGCGGGCTGCTGCGCTTGCCGGGCGTTTTGGCTGCAGCCATGGTACCTTGAAAGACTTCGACCGGATCAAGCCCGCAGTGGTGGTGAATGCGACACCTGTCGGCATGGAGCCTGACACCGGAAGCCCCCTTGCAAAGTTCCAGCTCAGCCCTTCGATGACGGTGTTTGACCTCGTGTACACCCCTCCTGAAACCCCCCTCGTCAAGGCAGCCCGGAGTATGCGCTGCACGGTGATCCCGGGGAAGGAGATGTTCATTCGCCAGGCAAGGGCGCAGTTCCGGCAGTTCACCGGCATCGATGCGCCGCTGGAGATGGTGAGGGAGATCGTCGGATGAACTCGTTCGGACGCAATTTTCGTATCACCACGTTCGGGGAGAGCCACGGCCCTGCACTGGGAGCGGTAATCGACGGCTGCCCCCCAGGAATCGGACTCTCTGAAGGGGATATCCAGCCTTTTCTTGACCGGAGAAGGCCGGGGAGGGGACCCAGGAGTTCGCCCCGGCAGGAGGGCGATACAGTAGAGATCCTTTCAGGGATCTTTGAAGGCCGGACCACGGGGGCGCCCATTGGTCTCCTTGTCAGGAACAGGGATGTGCGATCTGCGGATTATGATGACATGAGGGATCTCTTCAGGCCAGGCCATGCCGATTACACCTGGCATGAAAAGTTCGGGATCAGGGATTACCGTGGCGGTGGGCGAAGTTCCGGGAGGGAAACGGTCGCCCGGGTGGCCGCAGGAGCGGTCGCAATGAAAGTCCTTGCACCCCGGGGTATCCGTATTGAAAGCCGGATCGTGGAGATCCATGGAATTTCCTCGGCCGAAGGGATGGACTCAGAAATTGACGAGGCAATCCGGGAGGGAGATTCGGTGGGGGGGATCGTAGAAACCTTGGCACACGGATGCCCGCCTGGTCTCGGAGATCCTGTCTTTGGCAAGCTCGATGCGCTGATCGGCATGGCAATGCTTGGGATAGGGGCGGTCAAGGGGGTGGAGATAGGAGACGGGTTTGCCGCGGCACGGATGCGGGGGAGCGAGCACAACGACCAGATGGGAAAGGATGGCTTTCTCTCGAATCATGCCGGCGGAATTCTCGGCGGTATCAGCACGGGAGCAGATATCGTCGTTCGGATTGCGGTCAAACCAACTCCATCCATAGCCCGGGAACAGCAGACGGTTGATACCTCCGGAAATGAGCGCACAATCTCGGTGAAGGGCCGGCATGATCCCTGCATCGTTCCCCGCCTCGCACCCGTTGCGGAGGCCATGCTCGCGCTTGTGATTGTTGACTGTCTTCTGGAGCAGGATACAATCCGGGCATGGAACGACCGCGATTGAGCAGGAATGGCGGGGCGTTTACACCCTGTTTCCGCGTCAAAATCTCGATACTGTGAAGGTAAAATATGAACACAGACAACAGGACATAGCAGGTCACTACCATGATTCGGAGTCGGATATTATTCATCACTCTCACCACCCTCGTTCTGATTGGGTTCAGTATTTCCGGGGGGTGCCTTTCCGTCCTCTCACAGGCAGGCACAGGGGAGTCTGCGTCCCTCGCGAACGGAACCGCGGTGCGTGCCACGCTTCTCGACCAGGACGCAGACTGGGGACCATCGAGGGGATGCGTCTGGACTGCCACGTTCCAGGTCTTCAATCCTGGGAGCACCGCTGTTCAGGGAGTCACCCTCCACCTGGAGCTGGTCAATGCGAAGAATGGCGCAGTAAGGGACACGAAAGATATCTTTGTCGGCACCATTGGCCCCGGGAGCGCGAAGGAAGCGAGGGTTACGCTTGACGGGGAATGCCTTGATGAGTATACGATTAGGGCGGTCCCGATACTCACGGGCTCCTGACAAGGCGACAGAACTCTCTCCACTCTTTTACGTGGTACTGCCCGGGTGATGCCACGGTACCGCAATGGCAGTATATCAGGTGTGATCCGAACAGCGGCAGAAGGAGCCTCGCATACCTGAATTCCATCCCCATGATACTGGTGACGATTGGTTTTTCCGCACGGTGTGTGAAGGAGAGGAAGGAGAGGACATCATCGGAGGATCCTGGTGCAACGACGATCTTTGGTATGTCGCCGAATGAGCGGAGCCGGGCATCCAGTTCCAGGAGTTCCCTGGCACCGGGCATTGAATGAGTGTGGACAGATGAAAGTATCGATACACCCTTCTCCTTCAGGCGGGAGGCGAACGGGGCGAATGCTTCCTCGATATCGATATATGTGGCGAAAGGGATGCAGGGGAGCAGGGTGTCCCACCATTCCTGCATCCCCCCACAAAACATCCCTCCTTCCCTCACGCTCCTGATCGTGAAAATCAATGGCACGGGGATATCAGAAAAAGAAGCGTCTGCGGTTTCTTCGGGGATGTTCCCTGTCAGGTCAAGCCGGATCTCGATGATATCCGCTCCTGACGAGAGGGCATCCGGGATGAGATCCAGATCAGGAACCGAGACAACGCACTGCATTTCACCGATCTATGGCAATGCAGGAGTATTTAATCTGCCCCCGGAAGACTTCTCAGTGCAGTATGGATACTATCATCCGGGATCCCGCCAGGCGCCGGCTTCCCGAGATCCTTGCACCCGCGGGATCCAGGGAGGCATTGGATGCGGCTGTTGCCGCAGGAGCAGATGCGGTGTACCTCGGCGGCCCCAGGTTCGGGGCCAGGCATTTCGCTGAAAATTTCAGCGAGGATGATATCAGGGAGGCTGTCCGATATGCTCATATCCAGGGGGTAAAGATATACGTCACCGTCAACACCCTCATCCAGGACACTGAACTCCCTGACGCCATATCTTACCTGCTCTCTCTCTACCGCATGGGCGTGGATGCCGTGCTGGTCCAGGATATAGGCTTATTCTGGCTCTCGCGGGAATGTATTCCCGGACTTCCCCTCCACGCATCCACCCAGTGCACCATCTCCAGCAGGGAAGGAGCGCGGTGGGCCCGGAAGACAGGGTTTTCCCGTGTCGTGATGGCACGGGAGACCCCGCTTTCAGAGATAGACAGGATTCTTCGGGATCCTGGATTGGAAAGGCCGGGAATCGAGATCTTTGTCCACGGCGCACTCTGTTACTCCTATTCCGGCCAGTGTCTCCTCTCGTCGGTGATAGGCGGCAGGAGCGGGAACCGCGGAATGTGTGCCCAACCCTGCAGGAAATCGTATCGCCTGGTGCAGGGGCTCCCGGATGACTATGGCAGGCTGGCAGGGTTGCAGGAAGTTCCATGCGAGGGAAGGTATCTCCTGTCCACACGGGATCTCTGCGTGTATCCGTCACTCGATGAGATTGTGAAAAGGGGTGTTGATTCCCTGAAGATCGAGGGGCGGATGCGATCCCCGGAGTATGTCCGGACGGTGGTTGGGGCATACAGGAGGGCTCTCGATGCCCTTCTTGAAGTGAAAACGTGGTATTCATCCAGGGATGTGGAGGATATGGCACTTGCCTTTTCCCGGGGATTTACCCGGGGATATCTTTTCGGAGAGTGCGGGCAGGCACTCATGGGGAGAGATCAGCCCGGGAACCGCGGTCTCATGTTGGGACTGGTCGCCGGATCGCGAGGGAAAAAAGGGGGGGTCCGTGTCAGGCCGGCTGCAGGATATGTTCCTGTCGCAGGAGACGGGATCCTCATCACGGACCCTTCAGGCAGGGATCTGGTTGGGTATGCCCTGAACAGGAATGCCGAATCCTCTGGATCAGATCTTATCCTTCCCGGTGCACCGGTTGATATACCGCCGGGATCCCGGGTCTATGTCACGAAGAGCATGCTCCTTTCCCGGGACAAGAGAGGGTCTCCCCGCAGTATTCCGGATGCAGTCAGGATCCCGGCAAGGATAAAGGTCTGTATAACTACTGGCGAGCCTATCCAGGGACGGGCTTCCTGTACCGGGAGAGAAGGAAAGGCGGTCAGCGTGCAATGTACAATCCCTTTCATCCCCGAACAGGCGGTAAAGGGCCCTGCATCCCGGAAGGATATCATCCGCCAGGTGCAGAAATCAGGAAATACTCCGTTCCAGGTCGTCGAGGTCGACCTTGCATGCCAGGGGGACCCCTTTGTTCCCCTCGGTGAACTGAACCGGCTCCGCAGGGATCTCCTCACCGCGCTCGAGTCTGCATGGCTTCAGGCATCGCTCCCTGACGATGGGGAGATTGAGGCTTCAGTATCCCGGGTACGCAGGTTCATCGATGAGTATACTCACTCGCTAATCCACAAGGAGAGATCCGGGAAAAGGGAAAGAGCGCCGGAGATTGGCGTATACTGTGGGACTCCTGAAGAACTCACCGCGGCATGCGATGCAGGATGCGAGAATATCTGCTATGAACCTGAAGAGGCGGGATGGACAGAATGCCTGCAGGAACTCGTCGAGGCATCCCGGTATTGCCGGGAGTATGGAAGTACCTTCACCTGGAAATGGCCCCGGATTACGGGAGGGGAGTTCCTGGAACGTGCCCTGCGGCATGTCCACGATCTCTATTGTGCTGGCATATGCAGGATCATGGTAGAGGAACTTGGCATGGCCGAGGCAATCCTTGGGAGGGAACCCCGGATGGTAGTTCTTGGTGGAGCAGGTCTGAATATCTATAATGCACGGGCGGCCTTCGCGCTCTCTCCTCACCTTTCTGGCATCACACTCTCCCCTGAGCTCTCTTCTGACCGGATTGGGACCCTCGTTGCACTTTCGGATCGGATGATGCCTGGTATCCGGTACGAGGTCATCTGCCAGGGAAACCTTGAGGTCATGGTAAGCAAGGACCGCCTTCTGAGTGTTCTTGCGCCACAACACATGGTAACCCGATCGACTCAGTTCGGAATCCAGGATGAGACAGGGCATATCTTCCCGGTGTACGAGGATTCCGTGGGAAGGACCCACGTTCTCAACGCAGTTGAGACCACTCTTGTCGATCGCATCCCGTTCCTCGCGGAGGCAGGGATCTCCTGCCTGGCCATCGATGCCCGAAGGAGAGGTCCGCGATACGCCCATGACATGACAGCGCTGTACATGGATGGCATCGGGGCACTCTTGCAGGGACTGGATGATACGGATACCTGGACCCGCTTCAAGAGCCGTGCCAGGATGATGGCAAGGGGAGGGATCACCCATGGTCACTTTGAAAGGGGCGTCCCCGGGTTTTCCTAAAAGAAAGGTATGCAGAATAGGTTTTCCCTTGAAGGGTCCATAACACTGGTGAGAGATCACGATGGGAACGCCATTCATACTTCTCAACCTAAAGACCTACTCTGAGGGCAGCGGCCAGCGCGCCCACCATATCGCCGAGGCCGCACAGCAGGTGGCAGAGGAATCGGGCGTGGAGATCGGAATCGCCCCGAGTTACATGAACCTGCACCCCATGTCAATGCATTCCTCCCTCCCGGTCTATGCCCAGCACGTTGATGGAACCACTCCCGGAGCCCATACCGGTTCTGTGACCGTTGAGGCGATCAGGTCGGCAGGTGCGGTGGGATCGCTCGTCAACCACTCCGAACGCCGCCTGACCCTGGCTGATATCGATGCAGCAGTCTCCGCGCTGCGGGCTGCGGGCCTGGTGTCGGTAGTCTGTTCGAACAATGTGACCACCAGTGCGGCGGCGGCAGCGCTTTCGCCCGATTTTGTGGCCATCGAACCGCCCGAGCTCATCGGGGGAACGGTCTCGGTCTCCCAGGCCAATCCCGAGATCATCACCGGCACGGTCGCAGCGGTGGAGAAGATCAATCCCGGTGTGAAGATCCTGACCGGTGCAGGGATCCATTCGGGAGAGTGCGTAAAAGTCGCAGTCGATCTCGGCACCGCAGGAGTTCTCCTGGCATCGAGTGTAGTAAAAGCAAAAGCGCCGATCAGCGTGCTGCGCGACCTGGTATCGAAGCTTTAACGATCCATGATAAGCGGGATCAGGTCATGCTTGGTGATGACCCCCTTCACCTTTCCCCCATCCATCACCAGCACGGCATGATGATCCTGCAGGATCCGCACGACGGTCTCGATATCCATGTCCTGAGGGACTGTAGGAAACCCGGACTCCATGTAATGCTTCACCTGGTCGCCCGGGCTCCTGCCGCCGCTCTGGTCTTCAATGGCACTGACAATAGCCGATTCAGAAATACATCCCACAGGAACTCCCTTTTCGAGCACCGGCACCTGGGAGATATTGTACTTCTCCATGATGTCTACCGCCTGGGTGATGGTATCCTCGACAGCAACGCTGATCACAGGGGTATGCATCACCCGACCCGCGGTACTACGCGGTTTTGCCATGGTATTCAGCACGCGGACAATCTTGGCCATCGTGCTGACCCGGGGGTCCACGCTCCCTGACTCAATCCGGGCAACCATCGACTGGCTGATACCTGCCCTCTCAGCAAGATCCACCTGTTTCAGCCCCAGGATCTCCCTCTTGGATTTTATCTCCTCGGGTGTGGGGATGTGCATATGTGGTATTACCCTGGTGCATATGAGTGGATAAAGATGCTGCAGAAGAAGTATCCTGTCAAAGATTGAGTGGGAGGAGTAAGCCCCCTTCTGTTCGGTGCGGCATTCAGCTACGCGCCATACCCGGGCAGGCACTGAGCAGCCCTGTTGCCCTGTTTTGGCTTGCACCCGCAGGGATTCACCGTTTCATCGTTTCCTGCCCTTACGCATCAGCGAGACATCCGCGCTCTGTAAGAAGCGGGCGCTTTGTCCACGAATGGACTCGATCGCATCATGGCTGGGGGCAGGCCGTGTCGTTTCTGTGCCATCGCCGTGACTCTCGCCACCCGTACTTGCATACGGCTGCGCGCTCAGCAGGTGGGGGGACTTTCCTCAGCAGCATCGTGTGCCACCGTCGGCCGCACTCTCCCTCTCCCTATTTAATATGAATGATGCATTATTTACACCTGATGGACGCGCTCACACAGGAAGAGGGGGACCTCGCGGTACGGCTTGCGCGATCGGTCCTGGACCAGGCCATCGGTGGAAAACCGGGTGCAGGAATGGATCTGCCGCCCGTCTTCCGGGAGAAGAGGGGTGTGTTTGTGACCCTCACCACAAAGGGGGAGCTTCGTGGCTGTATCGGGTTTCCCTATCCTCACCTGCCGCTTGAGCAGGCGATCAGGGATGCTGCATATGCTGCAGCGAGAGAGGACCCGAGGTTCCCCCCCGTGGGGCCCGGGGAACTCCCTGGAATCAGGATCGAGGTGACGATCCTTTCCGTGCCTGCATTGCTGCATGCAGCCCCGGCGGAACGCCCGGGGGCTGTCCAGGTCGGGAAACATGGCCTGATCGTCCGGGGTTACGGGAGATCCGGGCTTCTTTTACCGCAGGTTCCTGTCGAGTGGGAATGGGACAGCAGGGAGTTTCTTGACCACACCTGTATGAAGGCCGGCCTTCCGGCAGGCTGCTGGAAGGAGAAGGGGATTGAGGTCTATACGTTCGAGGGGCAGATATTCCATGAACAGAAAACAGAAGGAAGAGATACGCGATGAACCAGGGCGGCCAGCTGAACGTCGTCATCATCGATGACACCATACACACGGATACTCCGCGCGGCCGCACCATCAACCGGATCATACAGGGCTTCGTCAAATACAATATCGGTGTCACCACCATCGCGTCTATCGAGAACGCACGGTCCGCCTATGCACAGCTGGCGGAAGCCGACTGCATCCTGGTCAACTGGAACCTCGGCGGCACCGGCTCGAAGGACCACAATGATGCAAAGAGGCTCATCGATGAGATCAGGAAACGGAATGAGGATATCCCCATCTTCCTCATCGCAGAGGCAGTATCAGGGTGCTCCGCGTCGCTGACGGTTGACGTGGTGCGGGAGGTCAACGAGTTCATCAATATCATGGATGACACCCCCGAGTTCATTGCGGGGAGGATCACGGTTGCCGCGCACCGGTACAAGGAGAGTCTTCTTCCGCCTTTTTTTGGTGCGCTGGTGAAGTTCTCGAAAGACTTCGAGTACTCCTGGCACACCCCGGGCCACGCGGGCGGAACGGCGTTCAGGAAGTCCCCGTCTGGGCGAATTTTCTTCAATTTTTTCGGTGAACAGATCTTCAGATCCGATCTTTCAGTCTCGGTCGGGGAGCTCGGGTCGCTCCTTGATCATTCCGGGCCGCTCGGCGAGGCCGAGCGATATGCGGCGAAGGTATTCGGGGCGGACCAGACCTACTTTGTGACAAACGGCACGTCGACAGCCAACAAGATAGTCTTCTTTTCCAGGGTGACAAAGGACGACATTGTTCTCGTGGACCGGAACTGCCACAAATCTGCGGAACATGCGATCACCATGACGCATGCACTCGCAGTCTTCATGATCCCGACAAGAAACCGTTACGGTATCATCGGTCCTATCCCACCTGGCGAGATGAGTGCGGAGACTATCCGCTTAAAGATCGCAGCCTATCCTCTTGCCGGAAAGTCCGGAAACACCACCCCGGTCCATGCGGTCGTCACCAATTCGACCTATGACGGGCTCTGCTACCTTGTCACGGATGTCGAGACTCTTCTCGGTAAAAGCGTCGATTCGATCCATTTTGATGAGGCATGGTACGGGTATGCCCGCTTCAACCCCCTCTACCGCGAACGGTTCGCCATGCGCGAGGGTCCTGCCGGCAGGGACGGACCAACGGTGTTTGCCACCCAGTCCACTCACAAGCTCCTTGCGGCATTCTCCCAGGCATCCATGATCCATGTCCGGAACGGGAGGATCCCGGTGGATCCCTCCCTGTTCAACGAAGGATTCATGATGCACAGTTCCACGTCACCCTTCTATCCCATCATGGCATCCCTGGATGTCTCATCGAAGATGATGGAAGGGGCTGCCGGCAGGGTGCTCACGACTGAATCCATCGAGGAGGCGATCAGGTTCCGCCTTACCATGTCCCGCATCCAGCGCGAGATCAAATCGTCCGGGAAGAAGAAAGACTGGTGGTTCGGCGTGTGGCAGCCTGACACGGTGACGGATCCAAAAGCAAGAAAGAAGATACCGTTTACTGACGCACCGATGGAGGTTCTCCGTGACAATCCCTACGCGTGGGTTCTTCACCCCGGAGAAACCTGGCACGGGTTTTCTGATCTCCCGGACAACTACTGCATGCTCGACCCGATCAAGGTCACGGTGATCACACCGGGTGTGAATGAGCAGGGGACGCTCGATGACTGGGGGATTCCGGCCCCGGTGGTTGTACGGTTCCTCGAATCCCGCGGGATTGTGAACGAGAAGTCCGGCAATTATACGATACTCTTCCTCTTCTCCATGGGAAACACGAAGGGGAAATGGGGGACCTTGATCTCCGAACTCTTCGAGTTCAAGCGGCATTACGATCAGAAAACACCGCTCGAGGAGGTAATCCCCAACATTGCCGGGACTTACCCTGACAGGTATAAGGGAATGACGCTGGCCAGTCTCTCAGATGAAATGCACGAATATAAAAAGCAGCACCGGACGTGTGAGAAGCTCGAGAAGGCCTTCTCAATCCTCCCTGAACCGGCTGTCACGTATGCGGATGCATACAGGAAGATAGTCAGGGGCGATGTTGAACTGGTCCCGCTCTCCGCGATGGGAGATCGGATCGTTGCAACAGGGATCTATCCCTATCCTCCCGGAATACCCATTCTTGCTCCCGGGGAACGGGCAGGATCGATCCACGGTCCCATCATTGAATACCTTGCGAGTCTGCAGGAGTTCGACAACTCCTTCCCCGGCTTTGAGCATACTATCCACGGGGTAGAGACAGTAAAAGGAGAATATCAGGTGTATTGTATAAAGGAAGATACCCCGTAACAGGCAGGAAGGAATTCTGCAATCACATTCCGGGCTTTGTTTCATGATGATATGCCATGAGAGGGGGAAGAGTGCAGCCATACTTTCTTTTCCACTCACGACCCAACTAGTGCAAAAATTGTTGATAAGGGGACCATGGCGATCACATTTGAGATCCTTGAGGAGGATATTGCAGGGCGGCTCGGCAAGATCAAAGCAGGAGGCAGGAGTATCCGCACCCCTGCACTACTCCCGGTAATCAATCCCCACCTGCAACCCGTGACTGCCAGGGAGATGAGCGCGATGGGAGCGGAAGGGCTGATCACGAACGCGTACATCTTCTCGCGGAGCATGGAGTTCCGGGAGCAGGCTCTCACACTCGGGCTCCACCGTGTGCTCGGGTTCGATGGCCTGATTATGACTGACTCGGGTTCGTTCCAGCTCTCGGTGTACGGAGATGTGGAGATCACCAACATGGAAACGCTCGAGTTCCAGAATGCCATCGGGAGCGATATCCATGTTCCCCTCGATATCCCGACGCATCCCGATGCTGATCGCGATCAGGCAGAGCGAGAGCTCGAAGTGACCATGGCAAGGCTCCGGGAAGCGAAAGAGATCCTTGGGCCGGATGCTCCGCTTGCCGGACCGGTCCAGGGGGGGAGGTTCCCGGATCTGCGGGAGAAGGCAGGCAGGGAGGCAGGGGAACTTGGGTTCTCATTCTGCCCCATAGGTGCAGTGGTACCCTTAATGGAGTCCTACCGGTACGAAGACCTTGTCAGTGTGGTGATGGCTGCGAAGAGGGGGATTCCCACCTCTTCCTGTGTTCACCTCTTTGGTGCCGGCCACCCGGCGATGTTCGCGCTCGCGGTCGCGATGGGCTGCGATATCTTCGACTCGGCTGCGTATGCCCTGTATGCGAGGGAGGGACGCTACCTCACGCCATCGGGAAGCGCGAAAATCCAGGAGCTCCACGACCTCCCCTGCCCCTGCCACGTCTGCCGTTCCCATACTGCAGAGGAACTGATACACTCGCCGGAGCGTGAAAGGCTCCTTGCACTCCATAACCTCCAGGTGAGCCTCGCGGAGATCTCGAGGATCCGCCAGGCAATCCAGGATGGTGTTCTCTGGGAGCTCGTGGATGAGCGGTGCAGGGGCCACCCGCAACTCCTGAAGGGATACAGGGCGCTCCTGAACCATGGCGGAACCCTGGAGATCTCCGACAGGGTGAGCAAGCGCCGCTTCTTCTATAGGGGTGCCGAGAGCTGCAAAAGAACGGAGGTGATTCGCTTCCAAAAAATGCTGGACCGCCTGGTGTTACCACCACGTGTTCTTGTCTCTATGGATGGGAAGGCATTCCCGGGATTTGACATTATCCTCCCGTTCAAACCGCCGTTCGGGCCTTTCATGGACGAGTTGCGTGAGACGTTTCCTATAGGCCAGAGCGAGATCCCTGACTGGGACGAGGAGATGGTTGCCAGCGGGTGCAGGGGTATACAGAGACTGGCCGAGACGCACAGGGAATGTTCCATCGCCATCTCGTGCCAGGAAAGGTGGAGGGAGATCGTTGCACGGATCGTTCCCGGAATCGAGGTGATCCCGTGACAGGCTTTGAGGTGAAAAAAAGGGATGGGCTTGCAAGGATATCCATTCTTTTCCATGAGCAGGGGGATATCCGGCTACCCTGTGCCATGGATACTGAGTCCCTCTTTCCCGGCCTTGCGAACCATTCCATGAGCAATGTACCTCTCGGGGCTCCCGCATCCTTCGCATCTGCGTATATCCCCAAGGCGGATGGCCAGCCTGTCGTGGTGCATCCCTCGGTCGCCCCCGCTGCATCATCAGGTGACTGCGTCATGGTCTCCGGGTGGAATACCGCGCTCTCAAATCCACGGTCGTACACCGAGTGGCTGGTCCACCTGAAGTCGAACATTTCTGCCGACACCGCCTGGTATGCACCCGGAGCCGCACTCCCTTCGAACGCACACATTCTCTGCTACTCGGGATTTGATCTCTTCGATTTCATCGCGGTTGACCTGAAAACCTCCCAGCATCTCTTCTGCCTCCCCGAAGGGGAATTCCCGGAAGAGATGATGGGGACGGGATCCTGTGGATGCGAAGGGTGCAGGAATGGCGATCTCATGAGGCATAACCGCCTCGCCCTCTCACGGGAACTCTCGCTGATCTCGCATTTTGTCAATGACCAGCAGATCAGGGAATTCGTGGAATCGAGATCACGCATGCAGGCTACCCATACCGCCATTCTCCGACATCTCGACCGGCACCCCTCATTTCTTGAACAGCGCCTGCCCATTGGACGATCCTGCAGGCTCGGGGCCATGACGGGAGATGCCCTCATGCGACCCGAGGTCGTCAGGTATGCGGACCGGGTCGTCCACCGGTATATCCCTCCCTCTGCTGAGGTTGCCGTACTTCTTCCCTGCTCCGCCAGGAAACCGTACTCGCTCTCACAGAGCCACAGGAAGTACCTGGATGCAATAGGCGGACGGGCGCTTGAGCTGATCGTGACATCTCCCCTCGGGCTGGTTCCAAGGGAACTTGAACGGATTTACCCTGCGGCGCATTACGATATCCCGGTCACCGGCCACTGGGACAGGGAGGAACTGTCGTTCACGGCAGGAATCATTGCGGGGTTTTTAAAAAGACATCCCTTTCGGAGGGTGATTGCACACCTTGACGGGGGAGCCCTCGAGGCTGCACGGATCGCGGCGGATCGTGCAGGGGTTTCGATCGAGGAGAGTTGCATCTCCCGACCTGCGGCTGCGGATTCTCTGCGGAACCTGAGCGATCTTCTCGATGGTGAGAGGACAGTCAGGCACGACTCGGTCAGGGGGACACTCTCCTGGCAGTTCGGGGTTGATGTTGATACTACAGGTATGTCTGTCCGGTGGAAACCGCCAAACCTGATGGTTCGCCAGGGGAAGGAGCACCTCTTCTCCATGGATCCCGGCACCGGGCTCCTCCGGCCGACTTTCGAGGGCTGGAAGTATCTCCCAGGATTATACCGGGTGCAGATCGACAATTTTGTCCCACAGGGGGATATCCTTGCACCGGGTGTCATATCCGCCGATCCCGCAATACGCGAAGGCGATGAAGTCCTTGTGGAAGGTCCTCTCGCCATGGCGACCGGCAGGGCCGCCATGGGTTCTGTTGAGATGCACTCTTCGAAGCGCGGTGTCGCGGTGAGGGTTCGAAAAGTATTGAAACACTGACACCCCATCAATATAGCACAAATGGAGGAATCGATGATGTACAGGGAGAGACGGCCATGCCGTGTGTGATTGCGGTTCCCAGGGAGATGGCTGAAAGCGAGAGGCGCGTCGCGATCGTCCCTGAGATTACCCAGAAACTCATCAAGGCAGGCCACGAGGTCAGGATCGAGCACAATGCCGGAACGGGTGCATTTTATCCTGATGACATGTTTGAGGCTGCCGGTGCGAAGATCGTATCCAGCCGCACTGATCTTTTCAGGGGAGCCCAGATCGTCCTGTGCGTCCAGCCTCTGACTGTCGCTGATGTCGATCAGCTTGCTGAAGGCACCATCGTGATCGGCTTCATGAATCCCGGCCGGAACAAGGATGCTATCATTCGCATGCATGATCGGAAGATCACTGCATTTGCACTCGAGCTGGTTCCCCGTATTACCCGTGCCCAGAGCATGGACGCACTGAGTTCGCAGGCGACCGCTGGAGGGTATACCGCCACGGTAATGGGCGCGGCACACTGCCCCAAGTTCCTCCCCATGCTGACCACCGCTGCAGGGACCATCCGGCCTGCGACAGTCCTCATACTCGGCGCCGGCGTTGCCGGCCTGATGGCGATTGCGACCGCGAAACGCCTCGGTGCGGTCGTGGAAGCATACGATGTCCGGCGTGCTGCAGGCGAACAGGTCAGGAGCCTGGGTGCAAAGTTCCTCGAGCTCGAGATCAATGCCGAGGGGCAGGGCGGGTATGCCCGGGAACTCACGCCTGAAGAGAAGGTAAAAGAGCAGGAGATGGTGTCCTCGGCCGTCGCACGCGCCGATATCGTCATCACCACAGCCAGCATTCCGGGTCGGAAAGCCCCGGTCCTCATCACGCGGGATACGGTTGCAAGGATGCGCCCTGGTGCGGTCATCGTCGATCTTGCCGCAGAATCAGGGGGAAATTGCGTGCTGACGCAGCCGGGAAAGACCGTGCAGGAGCATAACGTCACGATCCTGGGACCCCTGAACCTGCCGGCCCAGATCGGCTTTCATTCGAGCCAGATGCTCTCCAAGAACCTCCATTCATTCCTTGGTCTCCTTCTCGATAAGGATGGCATGCTCGTCCGCGAGTATACCGATGAGATACTGGCAGCAAGCCTCCTCCTTCATGCAGGTGAGGTGCGCCACGGTCCGACCCGGGACCTTCTGGGGGGAGATGTACCATGAGCGATATCTCGATGTTCTGGACCGCAGTCTGCATCGTCGTTCTGGCTGCGTTTACCGGGTACGTTGTCATCAGCAGGGTCCCTGTCATCCTCCATACTCCCCTGATGAGCGGATCCAACTTCATTCACGGTATCATACTCATCGGTGCTATGGTTGCACTCGGCCTCGCAACAACGCTCGAGCAGCAGGTGATCGGGTTTATCGCAGTGGTACTGGGTGCTGCGAACGTGACCGGGGGGTACGTCATAACCGAACGGATCCTCCAGATGTTCGATCCCGGCAGGAAGAGGCCGGGAAAGGAGGCCTAGGATGTTCGACCTCTCCCTCGTGATCGATCCCGTCTATATCGCGACGATCATCATCTTCATCATCGGCCTGCAGAGGATGAGCCACCCGCTCACTGCCCGGAGCGGGATCGTTTGGGCTGGTGCTGCCATGCTCATCGCAACGCTCGTCACATTCCTGACTCCATCCCTCTCCAATTTCGCCCTTATCGCACTCGGGATTGTTGTAGGGGGCGGTTTTGGATATTTCGCTGCAAAGCGCGTCGCCATGACCGACATGCCCCAGATGGTAGCGATCTATAACGGGATGGGTGGCGGTGCTGCAGCGGGTGTCGCGGCTGTTCACCTTCTCGGTCCCACTCATTTCGCAACAGCCAGCCTTGCGGGGGTTGGTGGTCTCATCGGTGCAGTATCCTTTTCGGGAAGCATCATCGCGTTTCTGAAACTCCAGGGATGGATACGCCCGCGGCCCATCACGTTCCCAGGCCAGCAGATCGTCAACATGGCTGCGCTCGCACTCGCCGTCATCTCCGGGATACTCGTACTCTTCCAGCCATCATGGAGTCCGCTCACGTACACGGCGTCCCTCTGGCTTTTCTTCCTCCTCTCACTTGCCTTTGGCATCCTGATGGCGCTCCCGATCGGCGGCGCAGATATGCCTGTCGTGATCTCGCTGTTCAATGCGCTCACCGGCCTCGCTGTTGGTCTCGACGGGTTCTCGTTTGCAACGCCCAACTATGCAATGGTCATTGCGGGCATCATCGTCGGTGCGGCAGGCTCGCTCCTCACGGTCATGATGGCTCGGGCAATGAACCGTTCTGTCCGGAACATCCTCTTTGGGGCATTTGGTGCATCCGAGGAGACAGGGGTCGAGATCCAGGGAAGCATGAAGGCGATCGAGGCCGACGACGTTGCAGTTATGCTCGCCTATGCGGAGAAGGTCATCATTGTGCCCGGCTACGGGATGGCAGTCGCCCAGGCCCAGCAGAAGGTCAAGGAGCTGATGGACCAGCTCGAGAGCAAAGGAGTCCTCGTCAAGTTCGGCATCCACCCTGTTGCCGGCCGGATGCCGGGACACATGAACGTGCTTCTTGCTGAGGCGGGCATTCCTTATGATCACCTCTTCGACAGAGACGAGATAAACCCTGAATTCCAGGGAACGGACGTAGTCCTGGTTATAGGGGCCAATGATGTAGTCAATCCCGCCGCACACCGGCAGGGAAGCCCGCTCTATGGTATGCCGATTCTTGATGTTGAGCAGGCAAAGAACGTCATTGTATTAAAACGGGGCCAGGGGAAGGGATTTGCCGGGATCGAGAACGATCTCTTCTACCGGGATAATACCCGGATGCTCTACGGCGATGCAAAGGAGACACTTGGGACGGTCGTGCAGGCTGTAAAGAAACTGTGATGATCGGGGTGATGGTTGGGGAGAGGATACTCAACATTCCTGCCCTCAAAATCCCTCGTTTCAATATACAGGAGACTTGAGAACACTCATCATTCCAGTGGGTATGGCCCTGCTCACTTTTTTTACCATCCACATCAGAAGTGATCACCATGGCATTCATGGATCTCCTCTGGCCTCTCTTTTTCCCTGCTCTGGGAGCAGTTGTCGCCCTGGTCCATATCATGTGGAAGCATCACAGGGGGGTGGCCGCCATCAGGATCTTCCTCATGTGGCAGCTCACCGTAGGTATTGGTCTTGGTAATATCTACGCTGCATTCGGCCACCTTGTAGTTGCTGACCAGGTTGCTGCATCCATTGGTTGGCCGCCAGGAAGCCCCTTCCAACGGGAAGTCGGGATATGGGATTTCACGATAGGCGTAGTAGGCATCCTCTGCCTGAAACTCCGGTCGATGGGGTTCTGGACCGCAACTGTGTTCGCCTTCGGAATATTCTCGTTTGGTGCAGGTCTTGGGCATGTCTACGAGCTGGTTGTCCATGGGAATGTGTCGATCAATAATGCCGGCCCGGTCATGTATATGGACTTGTTCTATCCCGTGTTCCTGGGAACGCTTCTTTTCTTGTATTCAAGAAAAACCAATACACCTCTCTCCTCCTGTTGAAATGCCAGTGTTTCATTTTTTTTCGAGGTTTCGGATGGTACCATTCTCATTTGCCATTCCGCATCGGCTTGAATCCTCAAAAAAGCCGGAAAGGGGGGAAAGGTGGGAATGGTTCACACGTGCTCATGAGATGTTTAATGCAGTCCAGGCAGGTCTGGCTCATTCAGGGAACCTTGCTCTCATATTTCTGCATACTGCTCAAGCATCCCCTCGTATACCCGAGCCGCGTTCTCGAGTGATTCAATCCTGACGTGCTCGTCAATGGCGTGGAGGGTTTTAATCTCCCCGGGACCATATTCAGCGACCAAAAATCCCTCCCGCCGCAGGTACCGTGCATCGCTTGCTGCCCACTGGACAATCGGTCGTGCGGGTTGTGAATGGACCTTTTCAATCTCGGCCAGGAGACGGGCAACAATGGGCGAGCCGGGAGGCGTGATGGTCGGCTCAGAGATACTGGTAATACCTATCTCCGCCCGCGGGGCATGGCTGCGGATCTCTTCGAAAAGGTCCTGGAGGCTGCACCCCCACGGAATCCGGAGATCGAGTTCAAGGCTGCACTGCTGTGCGACGATATTGGCTTTCTCTCCCCCTGTTATTTTTCCGGGATTGAACATGATATGGGAGAGGATCGTCCGGGCATCATCCATGGCAAAAATCTCCCCGAGAATATGTGCAGACTCTTGAAGGATTGCAGTGAGATCCGGATCTCCCGGATCATATTCACGCTGATGAAGTGTTTTGATGAATTCTATGAGTGAAAACGCCTCCATCACGGCACTCACTCCTCTCGCGGGATAGAGCGATCCATGGCCGGGTTGCCCCCGGAAGGTGCAGCAGAGACGCATCAAACCCTTCTGCCCGATGTTCGGCGAGAGTGCGGGGGTCGGTTCAGCAATCAGGGTATCGCAGGGGATGAGTGATTTTTTGGCAAGGATTGCCTGGATCCCCCGGGTCCCGCTTGTCTCTTCATCGCAGACAAACGCAAGATCGGCGGGTAGTTCCCGGCCGGAATCAATAAAATTTTTGCAGGCCCACAGGATTGCCGCACACCCTCCTTTCATATCCGTAGTCCCCCTTCCCCATACCTTGCCGTCGCTTATCTCCCCAGAGTATGGGTCATGAGACCATCCATGGGAGAGTGCCGGGACCACGTCAACATGCCCGCACAGGAGCAGCCTTCCACGAGGGAGTGCACTGAATAGATTCTGCCGCCCGCCCCTGCTCCTTGTTATTCTTGTCTTTATGCCGATGCCATCAGAAAAATCCCGGATATACGCGATGATCTCGCGGGTGTCTCCCGGAGGATTTTCACTCCGAATCCTCACAAGGTCGGCGCAAAGGCTGGTGATGTTCATGGGAAATGGGATTCAGGCACGCTTTTTGAACTCCTCGAAGAGTGTTGCCAGCGATGCATCACTGTAGAGTGATTTCAAAAAGTCGGCTTTGAAAAATTCGTCAATGAATGAGCGGTAGACATGGGGGCGAACCGGCTCCTTGCTGTCCCGTTCCAGAACGATACGGAAGCTTAGGTAACAGGCATCGTCTTCAGCGTCATACACCCTCCTCCAGAGAGTAGGGAGCGCTTCGAACTTCTCGGGGTGTTCCTTCTTGAGCCATTTGACAAATGCGGGGAACTTCGGCCTGTCACCAAGTTTTTCCTGGTCGATCCTGCACCGGAGGTATTCACCGGTCATCATGACCCGTGGTGACTTGTAGTGATAGGCCATGAGTCCGATCGTATAATCGAGATGGGCGAGGGCATCCATATAAAAAAATGTAAGCACAGGATGCCACATTGTCTCATCGTGCAGGATGAGTGATTTTTCGTACAGGTGCTCAAGCACGTACACATATTCGTTATCTGAACTCATGGTCACAGTTCAGATGCGAGCGAGCAAATATATTCCGGAAATGGCATGTTTTCACTTTTCAGCTCGAATACGAGGTATTAAAAGTCATTACCGGAAAAATGGTGCCCTTCGCTGTACGGCCTCTTTGAAGAGTTCTTCCAGCCTCTCGCCCGACGCTCCACGGATATCAACATGGTTGTCAGTCCTGAGCAAGCAGGGCTTCAGCTTGCCATCTGAGGTGACCCGGAGACGGTTGCAGAATGCACAGAATTCCGTATTGTGGAGAGGTCGTACAACCTCCACTTCAGCCCCGTCAATACAGTACTTCTTCCGGTGATGCATTCTCCTGGTGAGCACCTCCTGTGAACTGCTGGCGAGCCTGGCCTCAAGAATACCGAGATCGCTGTGATTGGTGCAGTCCCGGAATTCCATCAGTTCGATGAGCTGGAGAATGAGGTCACGGTTACCCTTGACGAACCTGATGAAGTCGTCGACCTCGTGATCGTTGATCCCCTTCAGGATCACCATGTTCAGTTTGACGGGGGTGAGACGGGCGTCTATTGCGGCATCGATGCCGGCCATCACTTCATCGAGGCAGTCAGATCCGGTGATTTTATTGTACGTTGCCGGATCAAGACTGTCGAGACTGATATTAACCCGGGAAAGGCCTGCATCCGCGAGATCCTGTGCGATATCTGCAAGCATGGTCCCGTTGGTGGTCATGGAACATTCAAGCCCCTCCGGAACGGCTCTGACAATATCGACAAGATCCTTCCTGAGGCATGGTTCGCCGCCAGTGAACTTGATACTCCTGATATCAAACTTTGCAGCGACCCTCATGATCTCGGTCAGTTCTGTAAGGGAAAGAGGATCTTTGGGATTCTTCTCACCCTCTGCGTGGCAGTAGATGCAATGGAGGTTGCATGCGGGGGTGAGGCTGATACGGAGATTGCTCACCGGCCTGTCATACGGATCTTTAAGCCTCATTCCCGGCCCCCGCGAAATTTTTCGCAATGATGTAGACTTCACTGCTCCCCTTTCGGGACGCATTGCTCCTATAGGTCTTCACCGAGAGGAAGTATTGCTTTACTTCATTGAGGAGGTGATCAAAATCCTCACCCTGGAAGGATTTCATAACCAGGTTTCCCCCCGGTTTGAGCACATTGCAGGCAAATGCAAGCGCCTGCTCTCCGAGCTCGATAGATCTGGCCTGGTCGTAACTTCGGTGACCCGAGAGCTTAGGGGCTGCATCGGATACGACCACATTGACAATACCCATGAGCGCACTCACCTCCCTCCACAAGGAAGGATTGGTCAGATCGGCCGTGATCGTGGTCACGCCCTCGAGAGGTGCGATGGGAGAGAGATCGATCCCCACCACCTTACCCCCGGTGAGACTCCTTGCCACCTGGAGCCAGCTCCCGGGTGCGGCACCGAGATCGAGAACGTTATCATTGTCCCGAATCACACGGAACCGTTCCTGTATCTCGCGCAGTTTATATGCAGCCCTGGAGCGGTAGCCCTCACGGACTGCCCGAAGATAGGTACGATCCCTTCCCCATTGTGAACCCATGGCGTTAATCACCGTTAAAATGCCGGAAAGACAGGATTAAATCAGATATCATTAAAAAGTTGATGGCATAGTTTATAATACAATATATCCGGTGTGTACGATGTTGAAAGCAACGATTGATGCAGATATTCTCAAAGAGTCCATCGACGCTATATCCGCCCTAGTCACTGAATGCCGGCTCCACACCGACGAGGATGGGCTCTCAACCCGGGCGGTCGATACCGCTAACGTGGCAATGGTCTCCCTGACTCTGAAGAAGGAGGCTTTTTCCGGGTTTGAATCAACAAAGAACGAGATAGGCCTTGACATTGCGAAAATGAAGAACATATTCGGTATGATGGGTAAGAACGATCTCATCAGCCTTGAACTTCCTGATGAAGGCCACAAGCTCCGGGTAAGTTTTGAAGGATACCGGTATTCCATAACCCTTCTCGATCCGAACACCATCCGCAAGGACCCCCACCCGCCAAATATCGACCTTCCCGGCAAGGTTGTATTGTCGGGGAACGATCTGAATAATTCGATCAAGGCTGCAGCGGTCGTATCCGACAAGATTGCACTCGGGATCGATCCCGACCAGCAGCTATTCTTCATGGCTGCCGAGGGGGACACTGACCATATCAAGCGGGAGTTTGGGAAAGACGAGGTCAATTTCCTGAACGGTGTCGAGGCACGGTCCCTCTTCTCGCTCGATTATTTAAAGGACATGGGCAAGGTCATGGGCAGGGCAGAGGAGGTGGAGGTCTCCCTTGGTGTCGATCACCCTGCAAAATTCTCATTCTACATTGCTGGCGGACACGGGTATGTAGAGTATCTGCTCGCACCCCGTATAGAGGCAGATTGATGCGGGTATCTCTTGATACAAGAGATTTTGCCAAATACCCTTTTTTAAAAGAATCGCAGCAGTTCATGCTGCAGAACCATGAATCCGTTGACACCTTTCTCAGGTCAGGGCCTGGAAAGGTTGCGCTCAAATATGCCGTGGAGCGGATCAGACGCGCGCTCTCCCCTGCAGGTCACACGGGCGAAGGAGAGGATCCTTCCCTCCCGTCCGATAACCTTGGAATCAGGCTTGAGGTGTCATCCTACGCACTCTCGAGAATCCTCGTCTCCTGCGCAAAGGACCGTGCGCTCATTGATCGCCTGACAAGGTTTGAGGCAGAGCGGGCATTTGGTTTCCTCGAGTATGAGGAGGAGGGAAAGAGGGGGTATATTGCACGCCAGGTGGGCTTCACCCTTGAAAAGTCAGCGCTTTCCGTGAGCCGCTACGTGGAGGTGACTGCAGGGATGAGGGAGGAGCGGTGGAGGCTTGTCAACAGGGAGATCCACGAAGGGCAGGTGATCCTGGAATCGCTCGAAGCAGAAGAACTGTTAAAAGAACAGATCCGTGTCACGCTCCACTCCCAGCTGCCCCTTGATGTTCCTTCGGCACTCTGCAGTGATCTCGTCCCATATGTGATACGGGTCCAGGAGGCCTTCCAGCAGCGGATGATCGAGGATTACGGCGAGGTCGACGAATCATGCTTCCCTCCCTGCATGCAGGCCCTGGTCTCTGCGCTCTCCGGTGGCATGAATATCACGCATTCCGGGAGGTTCGCACTCACTGCGTTCCTGCACAATATCGGGATGGACAGCACCCAGATCGTTGAACTCTACTGCAGGGCTCCTGATTTTGATGTGGGCAAGACCCAGTATCAGGTGGAACATATCTCCGGGAGGGGCGGGGCGGGAACGGAATATACTGCACCATCCTGCGCAGCAATGAGGACACTCGGGCTCTGCACGAAGGCAGATGGAGCGTGCGGGAAGGTGAATCACCCCCTTAATCTCTACAGGAACAGGAAGAGAGGAGCAGGGGCACCCATTCAGAAAAAGAAGGAGCCCTAACTGATGGTCTTATTCAGGTAGAACCCTGCCCCGCTCATAGTCAGAATAAAAATTACCATCGCCAGGAGATACCCGAATCCCGGATCCATGATGCCGGGAAGGGTAATGAGAAAGACAAGAAGGACTGCACCACTCACCACCGCTGAGGTGATATCGATAACCCGTGAATCCATGTTGTACCCGTTCGCCTTTCATGAAGATATCAGTATCTTCACATCTTGCAGTCTTTGCAGGGAAGGAAAGTAGATAGCCCAGAGGAGTGAATTAACCTTCAAGGTTAGAACGATGCCAGACGATTCCCGGGAGGTGGTGATCAGGGAGCTGAAAGAAGCAGTCCAGACGCTCTCCCGACAGATGGATCCCGCCATCATCCCGGAAGTGGGTATGAACATTGCCTATGGGCTTCCTGGTGCGCGGGAACCGGGACAGGTGGCGGCGGTGGAAGGCAGGATCGTGCGGCTGTCGGGAAAAGTCCACCCCGTGGGGGATGTCGCGTTCGGGGCAAGCGATCACGTTGCCCGGATTGTGATCACTGCCATCCGGTTCGATCCCCTTGTGAGGTGTGCGGCAAACATCAGGTATTCAGACGAAGCGATTGGTATCCTTGAGGATATGCTCCTGGAGATATGCACGTTTGATCGCGCCGTTGAACCCCCGGGAGTAAAAACCATGGACTGGGGGGTTGCATCCTGCTGCAGACAGGGGGTTCCCGATGTCATCTATGACCTGGGAGCGGTGGGAAAGGAGGCAATGATACGCATCCTTGGCGAGAATCCGGATGGTGTTGTAAAAAACATTCTTAAACTTTCGGCACGAATGAGTAAAGAATAAACCAGAGGAATGACCGCATGGGAATCAAACCCACTTACATCAAGGCAATAGGACTGGAGCTGCTCAATTATCATGGGAGCCGCTTTTCCAATAACTTCGACGAGAACAAGCAGATGATCACTGAAGTCACCAACATCGACAGCAAACGGGTGAGAAACCGGGTTGCCGGATTCATCACCAGAAAGATAAATACCGGAAGACGCTGAAATACCTCTCTCGTATGTTCGAGGGAGTTATTCCGGCTATCATCACTCCTTTTCTCCGAAATCCCACCAGGGATGTGGATATTGAAGGACTCAGGTCGAATATTGAATTCCTCCTGGCACATGGCGTACACGGGATCGTGCCATGCGGCTCAACGGGGGAATCGGCTACTCTGACGTTTGAAGAGCACGAGAAAGTCATTGAGGTTGCCATAGACGTTGCGGGCGGAAAGGTGCCTGTTATTGCAGGGACAGGATCCAACAACACCGCAGAAGCTATCCGGCTCACCAAGGCGGCCAGGGACATGGGTGCTGACGGGGCGCTTGTCATCAGCCCTTACTATAACAAACCGAACCGGTCCGGCCTCATGAAGCACTATACCGCGCTTGCAGACCTTGACATCCCGGTGATCATGTATAATGTTCCGGGACGAACCGGCCAGAACCTTGCCATTGACCTCGTAGTAGAATTATCACACCACCCGAACATCGTTGCCATCAAGGAGGCCAGCGGGGATATCGGTCAGATGTCCCGGATTATCGAGGGAACGCTCGATGAGGATTTCCAGGTCATTTCAGGAGATGACAACATCACCCTGCCCATCCTTGCACTCGGTGGTGCCGGTGTCATCTCGGTTGCAGCGAACGTCGAACCAGCCCGGATGGTGGCGATGTTCGAGTCTTTCTGTGATGGGGACCTCGAAGCGGCGCTGGACATGCACTATGAACTCTCACCCCTCTTCAGGGCGATGTTTATCGATACAAACCCCATCCCTGTCAAGAAAGCAGTGGAGCTGAGAGGGATGGCAGGCGGTCCGCCAAGGTTGCCCCTCGACGAACTCGATACCGAAAAGACAGCGAAACTCGCGGAGGTTCTCTCCACCTATGACTAGGGTTGTCGTATGCGGAGCCCTTGGGCGAATGGGAACCACGGTCGGCCGCCTCGTCAATGAGGCGCCTGATCTCACTCTTGTTGGGGGAGTTGATGTGAAGCCGGGGATCTTTTTTGGGGTCAAAGTCGTTGAGTCCGCGGCAATGGATACACTCCTTACCGAGACAAACCCGGACGTGGTTATTGACTTCACCGTTGCCAGCGCAGCGGTTGAAAACATCAAAAAAAGTGCAAGGCACGGTGCAGCCCTTGTAGTGGGGACCACGGGATTCTCAGAGGATCAGCGCTCACAGATGGCTGATGCTATTGAGGGTCATGTTCCCGCCGTGATCTCCAGTAATTTCAGTATTGGTGTCAATATATTCTGGCAGCTCATCCGGAATGCTGCCCGGATGCTCCCTGACTATGACATTGAGGTTCTTGAAGCCCATCACCGATACAAGAAGGATGCTCCCAGCGGTACCGCGAAGACAATCCTCCAGATACTCGAGCAGGAAGTGGGGGAGAGGAAGAAGCTCTATGGGAGGGAGGGGATGATGGAACGCGGGCACGAGATCGGGGTTCATGTAATACGGGGTGGGGACATCGTGGGGGATCACACGGTTCTTTTTGCCGGTAACTTCGAAACGATTGAGCTCTCCCACAGGGCATATGACCGGTCGGTCTTTGCGCAGGGCGCTCTCAAGGCTACCCGCTGGGTGGTGGGCAGGAAGGCGGGTATCTATGGAATGAACGATGTTCTCGGCCTTACCATGCCGGGGCATAAATGACCTGATAGAAACCTATTTCTTTATTTATACCCAAGATTTTTGCTGGAAACGTGCAATTATGACGGCAGTTGTTGACACTGAGAAATGTACTGCATGCGAAACCTGCATTGATGAATGCCCGGCAGCGGCCATAGCCCTGAACGATGGTAAGGCAAAAGTGGACAAGGATCTCTGTGTTGATTGCGGGTCCTGCGTGGATGTCTGCCCGTCAGAGGCAATCCACCTGGAATAGAAATCAAACGATTTAATTACTTAAGGGATATAGCTATTTTTTCAGTATGATCAATGTCGGAGTGCTTGGTGCCACGGGAGCCGTGGGTCAGCGTTTTGTCCAGCTCCTTGCTGAGCATCCCTGGTTCAACCTGACAGCGCTGACTGCGTCGGACCGGAGTGCGGGGAAACGGTATGGAGAGGTTGTGAACTGGCGGCTGGACGTTCCGTTCCCAAAGAACGTTGCAGATATCAGGATTCACACTACCGATGTGAAGAGTCTGAAAGACGTCGACCTCGTCTTCTCAGCCCTTCCCGCCGAGGTGGCTTTCGGGATTGAGAACTCCTGTGCAGATGCGGGAATCGGCGTATGCAGTAATGCGAGTTCGCACCGGATGGAACCCCTGATTCCCCTTGTGGTACCGGAAGTGAATCCGGATCATCTGAAGCTCATCGATGCCCAGCGTGATGCAGGAAGGGAGGGGTTCATCGTCACCAATCCTAACTGCTCCACGATTACGATGTGCCTCTCGCTTGCTCCCCTTCTAAAGTTCAAATGGAAGGATATAAGGGTCGCAACCATGCAGGCGATCTCAGGTGCAGGGTTCCAGGGTGTCCCGGCAATGGGAATCTATGACAACGTCATCCCGTATATCGGGTCCGAAGAAGAAAAGATGGAGAGCGAGACGCTCAAGATCCTGGGCCGGATGAAGGGAGGAAAAATCGTCCCTGCGCCGATCTCGGTCAGTGCGAGCTGCCACAGAGTACCGGTCATCGATGGGCATACCATGGCTATCTGGATCGACATCAAAGAGCCGGTGGACAGGGTGATCGATGCATTCAGATCGTATGTCCCTCCCATATCAGGCCTGCCGACCCAGCCGGAAAAGTCTGTCCTCTATCTGGAAGATCAGGATCGGCCTCAGCCAAGGCTCGATCGCAACCGTGGCAACGGGATGACAGTCAGTGTCGGCAGGGTGAGGGAGGGAATCAGGTATGTCACCATGGGACACAACACCATCCGGGGGGCCGCGGGGGCTTCGGTGCTCAACGCTGAATTGATCCATACGAAGAAGTATCTCTGAAAGGTGCCTCAAGCATGTTGAAAGACAACACAGTATTCGTGGGGAACAAGCCGGTCATGAATTATGTCCTTGCTGTAGTTACCCAGTTCAATAACGGTGCACAGGAAGTCTCGATCAAGGCACGGGGAAAGGCAATCTCAAGAGCGGTGGACACGGCGGAGATTGCTTTAAACCGCTTCCTCGAGGGGGTTGGGAAGAAGGAGATCATCACCTCCACTGAGATAATCGATACGGACAGCGGGAAGACAAACGTCTCCAGTATCGAGATAGTACTCATTGCTGCGAGTTAGAGTCCCCGGGAATCTCCATTTTTTAGTTTCATCCTCACGTTTCCCCGGGATTGTTATTGGGCCATGTAACCGGTTTATATTCTGGTATGGCGTGATGAGGTTTGGTGTGAGAATCCGGGAGTTGACAAGATAAGCGCTATATTCTGGTATTTGTAAAAAAAAGCGAATTTGCCGCGTACAAAGACCTGCCCTTACCAGAAAAAATATATCGGGAAGGTTCTCATATAGTAGTCGAACATGAAAGGCGTAGCCGTTGCGCTCTTATTTACATGCATGCTCTCACTTGCATTCCCCGTACTTGCGGCGAACGAGCAAAAATATGGCTATGTCTCTGTAGAGAACGTCGATATCACACTCGAGAAGGGGGTGGCAAATGTCGATATTGAGTATTCCCTCGATGAGCCAACCAGACTCATCGTGTTCCTCCTGGGGAAACAGGATCTCAAGAACCGTATTCTCAAAGTCCTCAATTTCGATGATGCAGAAGTGGTCAAGATTGAGATGGACCATGCAAACCTGATCGTTGAGGATGTATCCTATAATTATGGCAGGGGTATCTACTGGTTCCCTTCACACCAGTTCAATGTCGTGATACCCACACTCCGTATTACCACACCCCAGATAACACGTGAATACTCTGAAACCAACACCATTCCAAACGGGATAGGCTATTTTGATAATCCAATGTGATTGGAAGACCCTGGGGGGCTTCTCATCCAATGTGATTGGAAGACCCTGGGGGGCTTCTCATCCGATGTGATTGGAAGACCCTGGGGGGCTTCTCATCCGATGTGATTGGAAGACCCTGGGGGGCTTCTCATCCAATGTGATTGGAAGACCCAAGGGGGCTTCTCATCCGGGATGATTGGATACACTGGAATGAATTCTGCCACTCTCTATCGGAATTCACGATTACGTCACGAATCTGGATCTAAAATAAGGATGAAGCCTGATTATGCCGTATCTGTTCCATCTCCTGCGGATTGTGAAGAGATGCGCTTCGTTATCATATACTGGATTCCTATCCCCGAGAGTGCGCATATGAGCCCTCCCAGGATGCCGTAGAAAATATACTGGATCGCCGTGCTGGTGGTATAGGGGAAATCGGGGATGTTATTCATGGATATTGCATAGATGCACGCTCCGTAGCTGATGAGCCCGATTGCCCCGATCAGGAAGGGGAAGACAATCACTTTTGCAAGGCCCACCCGGTCATAGAAGTATTGATCAGTTATGATCCCGATGGAGGCGACAATTCCTGCGAGAGCCAGCCAGAGGACTGCCCCATACATGAAGATCAGGAAGTAGAGGAGAAGCCCGATCTCCGCATAGTACACAAGCAGGTTCATCAACCCCATTATCACTCCCACAATCACCAGGAGTATTCCCGCAATGTACGTGACGAACGAGATCCTTCCCCTTGTGAGTGAGGTGCGGAGCGCGTGAATGAATCCGCTGATGAGGTCATCGATACCAAGACCGCGGTACAGGAGGTAGATACCAATTGCCCCTACGACAATGAAGGTTGCAATCTGTGGGCGGTCGACGAGGTATGCGATTGCCCAGAGGAGCATGGCGAGACCCAGAGGAACAAGCACAAGACGGGCAATCTTGGGATCGTTCAGCAGTTTCTTGATGATATAGTAGGTGCCCTCGAGATTGGGCATCTGGTTCACGATAACCCGCCTGATACTCGTGACGGGGAGTTTTGACTGCACGATAGGGATGACAAATTCGTCTTCCGCTCCGTCAGTCACCACAATGCAACTGGATACCCCGGTCTCTGCGACGACCCGGCCGAGATCGGCTGCGATCCTCCGGTCACCTTCAATCATGTGCATGTGGTTCCCGGCGATGACCGCAACCTCAACCTCCTCTCCGGAGGCTTTCAGTTCGTCGAATATCTGGATTGCCTGGAAAATAGCATTGAGATCCGAGTCCTCGGGATCGGCGAGACCAAGGGTTGTTGCAGCATTCAGGCAGGCATCACGCCCAACCACCGGACTTTCGATATCAGCTTTAAATCCAATATCATCGTCGCGGTCCACGGAAAGGACAAGCGTGCGCCCCTGATTCATCAATATAAAAGGCACAAGCCATCTATTAAATGATTGCTCTGGATTGAAGGAAAAAAAGAGAACTCATATGAGTTTTGAACGCTGAAGGAGCAGGATATCGTCGGTGGTGAGTTTCTCACCGGCACGGAACATCTTGAACAGGTGTTCTGCCTCCTTTCGGACTGCTTTCTGCTCTTTCGTGACTTTCGCTTTCTTGGTCTTCTTGCGAAGCCCTGAGATAACCTTGTCGTAATCGCGAAGTTCCTTCTGGCAGGCGATGAAGTACTTATGCTCTGCGTCTGCGGATTCCTGGGCTTCTACGAAGTTCTTGTGGGCCGCATCGGCCTCTTCGCGTGACTTGTCTGCTTTCCTGTAGAATTCAACCATCTGGTCGTGGTGATTCTGGGCAAGTTCCGCCATCTCGGTGACTTTCGCGTGGAGGTCTGAAGCCTGTTTCCGGAGGTCCCTCGCTGATGAGATCTTAGACTTAATCTCTTTATTCTGCTCGAGTTCCGCCTCCTGTTCCCTGACCGAATCCTTCATCTGCTTGATCTTCTCGATCAGCTCGCGTTCCTTATCGGTGGAGAAGACCTCGGTCTGCTGTCGGAATTCAAGGTGATCGATCTGCTTCTGGAGTTCTTTTAAGCCCCTGTTGCGGATACCACCATGCTCCTTCTTGAACGACTCGATCTCATCAAAAAAAGTATTGGCCTGCTCGTTGATCTGGTTTCGTTCGTCCTTGACCGACTGGACATCGTTGTTGTACTTGTCACGCAGTTCCTTGTTCTTCTGCGCTTCTTCAACATTTTCCCTCGTCTGATTGTTGAGGGTATTTCTTTCCCGTGCCCATTTGCTGGCCAGTGCGTTGAGCTCGTTCCTTCTGTTCTTGTGCTGTTCAGACTCGGCAAGAATCTTCTTTCTTTTTTCAATGAGTTCATTCAACATGGGTCATCATCCTCGACAGTTCAGTCGGAATGCCAAAATTCCATGCAGTGGGGATGGGCCAAAAGAAGGGTGTACATTTACCTGATAGTAAATTGGATATCTTGCCTGTGTCTGGAGCACTCCGTGAAGAGATGGGGTGATTCCTGCAATCCACGGCTCCTTTGAAAAAAGCGCCACGGCAAAAGACCGGGGCTTTGTTCAGCTGGCTGTCCATCATGTTCAACTCCCTATTCCGGAAGGGTCCCTGAAAGTTCCCTTTCAACCACCCTTCTCCTGGCAATCCCGGGTGCATGGAACCCGGTGATTTTCTATTATTCAGACGATATGTATCGTATTAATAGTTTCGTCATGGTATGAACATGGAATAGGCACGGTGAGAAGGGGGTTGTTTTTAAGCGTTGTGAAAAAAGTATGAGGACCTTTCTCCCGGGTGCTTCCGGTTTTCGGTCCGTTATTCACAGTTGTGTGAATCAAGGTGGTAAATGTGCTCGTTGTGAAAGACTTAACCGACCCATTCCAGCAAGGTACCTCCGGCCGTCATATCACGTGCCTTCCTGTTCTTCGGGAGTTGCGGGGCCTTCGGGCTCACCTTTTTCTGCTCGAGATCCTCGAGGATGGTCTTGTAGGAGACTCTGCTTCCCATGATCTTTCCGGTCTGGACGCCGGTCATGATGGCCAGCACCCTTACCTTCCCCTCCATGTCATTCTTTACCCGGGCTCCCCAGATAACATCAGCATGGGGGTCGAGTTCGTAGGTGAGGGATGATGCGATCTCCTCTGCATCCTGCAGGGTGAGGTCGCCTCCACCGGTGATGTGGATCAGGCTTCCTGTGGCACCGCGGTAATCGATGTCAAGCATAGGATTGCTCAAGCACTCGCGGACCACGCTCTCGGACTTGTTCTGCTGTTTGCTTTCCCCGACCAGCATCACCGCCACACCTCCCTTACTCATAATTGCCCTGACATCAGCGTAGTCAATGTTGATCAGCGAAGGCTGTGTGATAGTCTCGCTGATGCCTTTCACGGTCTCACCGATGAGCTGGTCCATCACTGAGAACGCCTGTCCGAGCGGGAGGTTGGGTACAAAATTTTTAAGCCTGTTGTTGTCGAGGACAATCACCGAATCTGCACTTGAAGCGAGCGCTTCGAGTCCTTCTTCGGCCCTGATCAACCTGGCTTTCTCAACCTGGAAGGGGTAGCTGACCATACCGACAACGATAGCTCCCTGTTCCTTGGCGATCTGTGCGACCACTGGTGCAGAACCGGTTCCTGTGCCACCGCCCATTCCGGCAGTGATGAAACAGAGATCGGCATTCTCCAGGAGCGCTTCGAGCGTGGGCCTGGCCATTTCAGCCGCTCTCTTTCCGACATCGGGGTAACCTCCGGCACCCAGGCCCTTGGTCAGGGATTTGCCGATGAGGACTCTCTTGTCGGACTGGATCATATCCAGGTGTTGCTTGTCGGTGTTAATCGCGATGGTCTCAGCGCCCGAGACTCCCATATGATGCAGCCTGTTAATGGTGTTGTTTCCGGCGCCGCCACAGCCAATGATTACGATACGTGGTTGCCCTATGAACTCGTCGTCGATTGAACTGGAGGTATTTGACAGTTCCTTTTCGATTTCAAAGTTCTTCTGGGCATCGTTTATAATACTCTGCATTGTTGACCCTCCTAAACCTTGAATGAAACCTGGTCACTCTCCTTGAGGATGCGCCCGCCGCGTCGTTCTATCAGCTGGCGAACTGCATCCCGGACTGCTTCAGAGACAGTGGGGAACTCCCCTGCCGCCACCATCTGCTCAAGCATTTCGATTTGCTGGTCTGGCAGTCTGAGGGTGATACGTTTCATTTTTTTCCTCTTAATATGACAATTGTCCGACATTTGTCTGACATTTGTCTGTCATTTAGCTTGCTTATGTCTGACTATGCAGATGAATCCTACTTTATCAAAATAGTATAAATAATTTTCTATTCGAATTGGAAAATATGAAGACTGCTTCCCCATCTTTTTATCATAATCCGGTCCACAATTGTATGTTCGCATCACCGGGTTTTTAAATGAATGGGCGGAATTTGTCAAAAGTGGTCCATGGTGGGACCGGAATAAGGATCAAAAGAAAGACGGGCGCGTCAATTCTTGATTTTTCTGCGAGCATCAATCCATACCCGCCGCACCTTGAATCAGGGATCACCCAAGAATACCTTGATGTCTATCCCGATGACGGGTACGAGGAACTCAAATCGGTGATCGCCCGTCACCTTGGAAGGGATAGTGATGAAGTGACTGTGGGGAATGGATCCATTGAGGTCATCCGGGTCCTCTGCAGCACGGTCCTCTCACCGGGTGATACTATCAGCATCACCCGGCCGACATTCGGCGAGTATGAATTTTCTGCGAAACTTGCCGGAGCAACCCCTGCAGCAGGGCCAGGGTCTAAGATCCACTTCCTCTGCAACCCAAACAATCCCACCGGCTATCTTATGGAAAAAGATGAGATACTCCGTCTTCTTGACCGGTGCAGCAGGGAGGGATGCATCCTTGCGATCGATGAGGCGTTCATCGAGATCTCAGATGATCCCTCACATCAGGTTGCAGATATCAGCCACCCGTCGCTTTTTGTGATACGGTCCCTGACCAAGAGTTACGCGGTCCCAGGAATCAGGTTTGGGTTCGGACTTGGTGATCCCGCCATCATCGAACAGATGGAAATGCGAAGGCTCCCGTGGAGTGTGAACGCGATCGCGGAAAAGATGGCGATTGCTGCGTTCACAGAGCATGGTGATCTCTCATACTCCCGGAAACGCATCAGGGAAGAGAGGGAGAGGGTCTGTACTGCCCTGGCAGATCTTCCGGTCGAGGTCATCCCTTCCAGGACCAATTTCCTCCTTCTCAACCTGGATCGCGATGTCGCTCCACTCTGTGAAGCGTTATTGCATAAGGGAATCCTTGTCAGGGATTGCCATTCTTTCGGCCTTCCGTGCTCAATAAGGATTGCGGTCCGCAGGAGAGAGGATAATATGCGCCTTGTGGAGGCGCTTTCTGAATGTTTGCACTGATCCTTGCCGGTGGGCCGGGCAGCCGTCTGGGAATGGGAGAAAAACCCCTGGTCACCATTGAAGGGACGCCCATGATATCGTCTGTGATCGACGCGTTCTGTAATGCAGGGTGCGAGGCGGTGGTGATCCTCTCCAGGAAGACACCATTTACCCATGCATGGTGCCGGGCCAGGGGTATCTCCCATTATACTGCGTCCGGTGAGGGATATATCGAGGATATAATCGAATCGGTCAGAATCCTTGATATTACCGAACCCTTCTTCACATCCGTATCTGACCTGCCATTCATCGAGGCAGATCTCGTGCATGAGATTCTTGGTGTGTACAGAGAGTGCGGAAAAGCCGCTCTTTCGACATGGATCCCGAAAAGCAGTGCAATGAAAAGTGGATCCACCATTCCATATGTTGAATGTATAGGAGGTATTGAGGCCTGTCCTGCTGGGGTTAACATCCTTCGGGGGGATCAGATTGGGGAACCCCAGGATGAAGAGAAACTTCTGATCGATGATCTCCGTCTTGCGTACAATATCAATACCCGTGAGGCCCTTGGCAAGGCCACTCTCTGGAAAAAACGAACGTAGACTGTGTACGTCACTCCATGTTTCATGAAATAAGCGATTGTTGAAGTCATTTTTGGTAATTCAGGAAATTTTGGCCGCTTTCCGGGAGAAATTTAATGAATCATGATAATGAAGTATAGGGTATGCAGGTCTCGCGGGAAGTGGAACTCGAAGGTCATATCATTGACTCAGGCATCATGACGCGAGTATTCGATCGTATCATGGACATGGGGGGAAATTTCGAGATCATTGTATTTAACGTGGGCAAACGAAAATCAGATCCGAGCTATGCGCACCTCAGGGTGAATGCCGAGACTGAGGAACAGCTTCGCGCCATTTTGTCAGAGATCCACCGTTTCGGGGCTAGGCTCCTTGAAGTAAAAGATGTATGCATTGTGCCGGCTGAAGGCGACCGGATCGTCCCCAAGGGTTTTTATTCGACCACGCATCATCCGACCTCAATCAAGTACCAGGGAATATGGATACCGGTTCAGCACATTGAGATGGACTGCCTTGTGGTTATCGACAAGAATGCCACGAGCGCTCTCTGCACGCCCATCTCGAAACTGAAGAGGGGCGATCTTGTGGTGGTTGGAGAGGATGGAGTCAGGGTGAGTCCCCCCGAACGTCCCCGTCAGATATCCACCTTTGAGTTCATGCAGGGGACGGTGTCACCTGAGAGGCCGAGCGAAACCATCATTGCCCGTATCGCGTCTGAGATAATCAGCCTCAAGAAGAAGGGAGGAAAGATCGGGATTGTCGGTGGACCTGCGATCATCCATACAGGGGCTGCCAACGCCCTCGCCTCAATTATCAGGAAAGGCTACATCGATGTACTTTTCGCGGGGAATGCTCTTGCAACTCATGACATCGAATACAATCTCTTCGGAACTTCGCTCGGGATGGATATTTCAACGGGAAAACCCATGACTGGAGGGCATAAAAACCATTTTTATGCAATATCAGAAGTCATCCGCGCCGGATCCATTACATCGGCTGTCAAGAAGGGCGTGATAACAGGAGGGATCATGTACGAGTGTGTGCAGAGAAATATTCCCTATGTTCTAGCCGGCTCAATTCGTGATGACGGTCCTCTGCCAGATGTGATCACCGACACCATGGAAGCACAGGACAGGATGCGGGAGTATGTGGGTGAATGCAACATGGTCCTCATGATCGCAACGCTTCTTCACTCTGTCGCGGTAGGGAACCTGTTGCCCTCGTATGTAAAGACCATATGCGTGGATATCAACCCGTCCTCGGTGACCAAACTGATGGACAGGGGTACGATGCAGGCAATTGGCGTGGTCAGCGATGCCGGCACTTTCCTCCCCCTGCTTGAAAAGCAGCTGGACCTGCAGGGTGGATCTTCTCAGTGAGTGAGGGGCATGCAATACGGGCGCTCCCGCTGCAGGACATACTCCCACTCTTCCCTGCAGGCACAGGGAGTATTATACAGCGCTCGCAGTAGTTCCCTGTCTCCAGAAAGAGAATAATCCCGTATACCTTTTACTATCTGGTGGTCGCATGTTCCGCAATTATGTGCCCCTCTTGGCTGTCCCCCCCCAAGCGGATCACAGGTGAGGTGAACAGGCGACATCATGAGGATGGAAAGGACGCTCCAGAGATAGGGAGGCCTATACTCCCTCTTCTTCCAGTAATACTCAAGTTCAGTCCCCCGCTGGACCGTGCAGGGGTTCAGGGAAATCATGTCTGCCAGACCTGACAGATCGTGGATGGAGGTGATCATGTCGCCGAGGGCCTCCGCTTCAGTCAGGAAGAGGGGCTTTACGAGAAGATACGCCTTCACCCCGGCACCCGCGGTTCGGGCCACGTGTGCGGCCTGACAGAAATCATCCCAGGAAAATCCCTTGTTGATGCATTTTTCCCTGATCGCATCGTTGCTTGTCTCTACACCGATAGCCACGTAGAGGGGAGTATCATGGGAATTGTCATCGATGGTTGACATGAATGAAGAGAGAGCATCACCCGAGACAAACTCAGGACGCGTCTCTGCAATAACCCGCTTCCCCTTCAGCATTCCTGCAAGGGCATCTCTTGCCGCAGGAGGAACCTCATGAGAGTCGAAGAAGCTACCAGAGGTGTATATCTTTACGACATCAATTGCCCCGAGGGGGAAATTATCTTTTACCCAGGAGACCTGCGAGAGAAGGAGAGTCTCAAGTTCCCGGGAGTCGCTGGTTCCGTAACGCTCATGGCGATAACTGCACATCCTGCACCGGTTCCATTCACACCCGCCGGTCTTCAGAATGAGGGTAAGGGTTGATACTACCTCTCCGAGAACGCGATCGCACCCGGTCCAGGCCGCAAGCGGTCGTTCGGAGACTTCTCTCTGGTTCACGTGTGTGATCATTGGTGTGGAAAGCTCATAACCTCGTGGGAATGGCAGCTCTCACTTCACTGCCTGTATCATCATTCCCGGCACGAGAAAAACCCTGGTTCGTGGTTATGATACAATCCTGGGAATTATCGCCTCATTCATGAAGAAAGGGCTGAAATAGCGTGCATACACCAGAAGACTATTCAATTTCCCGGAGGAACATACTGAGTATCTTCAATACCCGGGATGGCAGGAACATGCATGTACCGGGAATCAGCGTTGAACCCGATAAGAAACCCAGGTGCGATACCATGACACAATCCAGACCGAGATCCCTTCAGAGAATCCGGGCGCTCATCACCATAACCGTGTTCTTCATGCTGTGTGCAGGAGTTGCAACCGCGTACGAGCTTACCATCACCGCTCCATCAAGCGTGCAGAAGGGTATGCCGCTTGTAATCAATGGATCAAGCAACCTGCCTCCCGCGATCTCGGTCGACATTGTCCTCTCACGGGCAGAGTACACTACCGAAGAGCTCGCACGCCAGACGGTTACCCTGCAGGGGACGAAGGAATTTTCCGTTATATTTGACACAAAGGATCTCCCAAAAGGCCAGTATAAGGTAGAGGTGCCAGGAATATCGGGGTATACATTTCTGGGTGATTCGACCACGATTAAGATTGTTCAGATAGTCGACCGGTCCGATGAAGTCATGGTCAAGTCCCCGCGGACTCAGGAGATGGACGGAACTCTTGAGGTGAAGGGAATCATCCCCACGCAGAAGAGCGCCGGGGTCCAGATACAGGTAATTGGTCCTAAAAACGAGGTGGTATTCGGACCGGAATATATAGTCACCCTTTCCGATGGGTCGTTCATGCGGGATGTCAAGATCGACGGTCCCGGAACATACGAGGTGAGCTTTACTGACAGCAGGGGTTTTATTGGTACCTATCCCTTCAATGTCACGGCTCCCTTCGTACCCGTGACACCCACTCCCACGCCGGATACTGCAGGTGTGGCCATAACCGCGACAGCCCCGTCCACTGCTGATCACCCTGCGTATTTTGTGGTTACGGCGCCCCCTGGTGAGGTGAATATCACCACTTCGGCCGGTATCGACTGGATAATCGAGTATCCCGATTCGCGTGGAACAATCCAGAAGATCAACAATAAAGGCCAGCAGGACTCCGAGGAGGTCACAATCCTTGCACAGGGAGAGACCATCTATCTCAAGGTGTATCCCTATCGTTTCTCTGACCGGGGAGACGTGACCATCTTTGCAGAAGGTGCCGAGAAAGTGGGCGTTGCATCAGAGATGCCCCCGGCATTTGTTACCACCACAAGCCCGACTCAAAAGTCTCCAATTCCCTTGGGGATCACCCTGGGCGCTCTTCTCATCGTTGGATTGAGAAGGCTCCGCCAATGAGCGGTCCTCAACATTTTCTCTTCATCAGGTGAACTGGATACATTTTTGAGAATCGGAATCAAACAGGTATATCCGGGCCGGGGTAGTCTAGTCCGGAAAGGCGGTGGCCTTGAAAGCCACTGGTGCCCAGCACCTCAAGAGTTCAAATCTCTTCCCCGGCGTTTATCTCATGTTTTTATACCAGGTCTCCTTTTCCAGGAAGGATCATTATTCTTGAAGACCGGGAAAATTTCGTCTCCCCTGAAAAGCGCGTAAATACTTTTTTAATTATTTTTTATGTATTTTCATCCGCGTAAGTAGGGAAAAAAGCGATAAATTTTCTTTTAAATAATGTTTTAAGCCATTTAATAAAAAATTTCTTACAGGTGCAACAACGCCATTTTCAGAGGGTACTGCCGGAATCTATCACTTTTTTACCGCATAAAGTGGGCAAAAGACCCCCAGGATCCCCATTTTTGGGGCAAAGGAGGCGAAATCAATATAAACCCCAACAATTCAACGTAAAATTATGGGAGTAAAAATTGGTAAAGAAAAAATCAAGCGCGAACCCGGATACCTCTACTACTTAGGGAAGGACGGGTACGTTTGGGCTGCACCGATGAAGAGCAACAAAACCGGCAAGAAGCGGAAAGTCGGAACAGAAAAGATCCCGAAAGAGAAGGGATATTTCTACTATCTTGGCAAGGACGGCTACGTCGGAAAAGCCAAGATGAAAAACGCCTGAAATCCCATCTAATTTTTCCTTCACAACAGACTGTGCAAAAAGGCCCAGTCTGCCTATTTCTAATATTCACTGTGCCGTGTCTGTATCCTGGTTTTTGATCACCAGTTCATTGCATGGCATCAGAGATTGTTGCATGGTATATGGATGAGCCAAGGACGAAATCAAGGAGTGGCTTATGTGCCATGCACTTATGTGATCATCTTTTGCTGCACTGGCGCCTCGCACTATCTATCTGCAGAGTTGATCGGCAAATTTATATTTAAGCAAGAATTGCAGGTGCATCTGTCAAGGGAGTGCGAAAGTGGCATTCCCTGACCTGATCGACAGGGGGTTACACAGATGAACCGGACAGTTCTGAACATCACGGAAAAAGCTGAATATTTCAGCAAAATTGGAATGGAATCGGCGGGGAACGGCAATTATACCAGTGCGCTTGCATCTTTCGACCGGGCACTGAAAGAGATGCCAGAGTATGCCGGAGCCTGGAGAGAGAAAGCAAACTGCCTCGATGCGATGGGCAGGTGTGAAGATGCCATACGGTGTTATGATCATGCACTTCAGATCGACCCGGGGGATGCGGAGGCATGGTTCGACAAGGGATTAACCCTGAAGAAACTCGGGAACGATGAAGAAGCATTCAAGTGCATGAACCGGGGTGTGGATCTCGCGCTTGGTGTATAAGCGCCAGAGGAGTCCTGGGAGAGATACACCACCCGTATCAGCATCCCAGTTCCGAATGCCTCTTCCTTTTCTTTCACATACTGGCATACAATAGTTTCACCGCTTCGTGTCAGGTGAGCCCTGCTGCGGAGTATTATCTAGGATACAGTTCCTGGATGACATAATTAAAACGGTGCCGGATTCACTATTGTGATACTTGATATGGACGACGATTTGAAATCTGCACTCATGGATTGGTGCAGGAGAAAGGAAATACCACTTGTGGGCGTCGCTGCTGCCTCCCGCTGGGAGAATCCACCGTTCTTTCCATGGATGCCCGAATCATTCTATCCCCGATCAATCTATCCGGATACCAGATCGGTGATTGTGATCGGTTTCCCTGTCCACCTTCCTGTCATTGAGTCTACCCCCTCGATCCATTACCACGAGCTCTACCAGACACTGAACCGGCTGCTTGATGACTCAACGTACCTGATGGCCGAATGGCTGAACAGGAGGAATTATCCGTCCATGGCAATTCCAAGAGATGGATACGGCAGCATTGAGGTCCTGTTGAATAAGCCAGTGGCATTCTTCTCACACCGGCATGCGGCATACCTGGCAGGTCTTGGAACGTTCGGGGTGAATAACATGATCCTGACACCGGGGTATGGGCCCAGGGTCAGGTTCGGTTCGGTCTTCACCAGTGCACCACTCCCTCCGGATCCGATTCAGAGTGACGATCTCTGTATACGATGCATGCGTTGCGTGGAGATGTGCCCGACGCATGCCCTTGAAGAGGAGATGTACCCCGGCGGCATCACCCATAAGCATGCATGCGCAACCCACAGTGCAGCATTATTCCGGAGATCGATCTCACCCTGTGGGGTATGTATCAAGGTCTGCCCGGTCGGAAATGACCGCGAGCTCTTCCATCGTGAGAATCCTGATATCTATACCTCCCCTGATTCGTATCCAGAAATGACACGTGCCTGGGATCATGTGAGATCGTATGGGGGAAAAGAATAGATCAATCTCCTTCTCATTCACCCCATCCAGGGTGGATTGATTGACCTGGGAGAAGGGACAGGGGTAGATGAACTCATCCATAGTGTTCAAAGATACCATTTATGATTCTGTGCGACCAAAAGAATACACATATCCGGGTGAAGATCATGTGCATCGCAGTTCCTGCTGAAGTGGTCGAGATCAGAGAGGGAAATATCGGCGTTGTGGATTATGGGGATCTCAGACAGGAGGTGAGGCTCGATCTCGTTGATGTGAACATCGGGGAATTTGTTCTGGTCCACGTCGGTTTTGCGATCCAGAAACTCTCACGGGAAGAGGGTCTTGAAACCAGGGAGATCTTCAGGCAGGTCTATGCTGCAATGGAAGATGCACAATAATTGCCTTTTTTTCCTTCGAAAATATCTCCCCCCTTCTCACCATTGTGAATGCATTACCTCAAAGGGAATCATACGTTTTTTTAAAATTGAAAAAATGGGATGTTACCACAGCTAACCATACAACCTCTCCTTCTCTGCGATCTACTTGCCCATCATGATGAATCCCCAAACCACGATCAACTACCTGGTTCAGCCGCGCTGCACACCCATGTT
>Ga0302253_1000199_pt1 | contig 58316 bp, 67 predicted proteins | sample AAG_RA_Trp_MG_FD_193537 | JGI IMG/M metagenome (GOLD analysis project Ga0302253, IMG submission 193537) | Enriched activated sludge microbial communities from anaerobic digester in WTTP, New Holstein, Wisconsin, United States - AAG_RA_Trp | ecosystem: Engineered > Bioreactor > Anaerobic >...
TCCAAGCCTGCACCGACCCCGGTGACCTGCTCACGCTGGCGAAAGCGCACTCGGAGACGACGCGGCCAGCTGGCCAGCCGTCCACCGTCAACCAGATCGCCATTGGCGACGTTGGCGGTAAGGGCGAGTCCAAGGGCGGCCCGTCGCTTGAGGTCGTCCTGAATGGAGTGTCACCCAAGACTATCGACGAAGACGTGTAGGGCTGAATGCGCCTCGAACTACACCCACGGCAGAGTGCAGCATTCGTAAGTCCTGCCACAGAGATACTTTACGGCGGGGCTGCGGGAGGTGGGAAGTCTCACCTCATGCGCACGGCGGCCATTGCGTGGGCCACGGACATCCCGGGCCTTCAGGTCTATCTGTTCCGGAGGCTGTCCACTGACCTCGTGAAAAACCACATGGAGGGGCCAACCGGGTTTCTCTCGCTGCTGTCAGAATGGGTGGACGCCAAGCTGGTGCGGTTCAACCTGAGCGACAACGACATCAGGTTCTGGAACGGGAGCAAGATTTTCCTGTGCCACTGCCAGCACGAGAAGGACAAGTACAAGTATCAGGGGCCGGAGTTCCATGTCCTGATGATCGACGAGCTTACCCACTTCTCGGCCTCGATTTATTCTTACCTGCGTGGTCGCGTGCGCCTTGGCGGGCTTCGCGTCCCTGACAGGTGGCGCGGGAGGTTCCCACGTATTGTGGCGGGCAGCAACCCCGGAGGCGTCGGGCACAACTGGGTGAAGGCCGCCTTCATCGACGGCTGCAAGCCCATGGAGATCAGGCGCATGCCTGTTTCGGAGGGCGGCATGCTGCGCCAGTACATCCCGGCAAAGCTGTCAGACAACCCGACACTGGCGGAGACTGACCCACTGTACATCGACAGACTGGCGGGCCTTGGATCGCCGGAGCTTGTCAGGGCCATGAAGGATGGCGACTGGGACATCGTGAGCGGCGGCATGTTCGACGACGTGTGGCGGCGTGACACGCATGTGATCAAGCCGTTCAAGATACCAGACGGGTGGGTCGTCGATCGTGCGTTTGACTGGGGCAGCAGCAAGCCGTTTTCCGTGCTGTGGTTCGCCGAGGCAGACGGTGTGCAGCACCCTGCGGGCAGGTACTGGCCACGCGGCACGCTCGTTGTCGTGGCGGAGTGGTACGGCTGGAACGGCATGCCGGACACTGGCCTCAAGCTCACGAACAGGGAGATAGCCCGTGGCATCGTTGAGCGCGAAGCAGACATGAAGCTGAAGGCACTTCCCGGCCCTGCCGACTCCGCCATATTCTCGGAGTACAACGGTTCGTCAGTGGCCGCAGACATGGCCGCAGAGGGCGTAGTGTGGGTTCCTGCGGACAAGCGCCCCGGATCGCGCATCCTTGGGTGGGAGGCGATCCGCCAGCGCCTGAAGGCTGGCATGTCAGAACCGATGGAATCGCCGGGGCTGTTCGTCTTCGACAACTGCCAGCAGTTCATACGGACTGTGCCCGTGCTGCCACGCGACGAGAACAAGCCGGACGATGTTGACACCGGCAGCGAAGACCACGTTGGCGACTGCCTGCGTTACCGCTGCGGGATTGCGAACAACCTAACGACAGGATGGGACTGGTCATGATGGATAGGCAGCACTGGAACGATTACTTCCTCGACATGGCGGAACAGGTGGCATCGCGTTCCACGTGCCTGCGCCGGAAGGTCGGGTGCGTGCTCGTAAAGGAAAAGCGCGTCATCGCCACCGGGTACAATGGCGCACCATCCGGCGCTCCGCACTGCGACGTTACCGGGTGCATCAGGCAGCATGAGGGCATACCGTCGGGGCAGCGTCTCGACATCTGCCGCGCCTCACACGCCGAGGCCAACGCGATCAGCCAGTGTGCCAGATACGGAGTGCCAACCGAAGGCGCTACGGCCTACGTCACCGTTTCGCCGTGCGTGACCTGCGCCAAGCTGTTGGTTCAGGCCGGAATCGACTGTGTTGTGTACCGTGGAATCTATCCCGACGACGCATCGGCGGACGTGCTCACACAGAGCCACGTCCTGATCATCGACTGGGCACCGGGCAGCGGAGACATCGTGCTGTCAGGAGGCGGCAAGAAATGATGCCGCGTACCGTCCTGAAGGTGCGCAAAGACCAGTTCAACGGGCGGCGGTACTACGAAGACCAGCGAACTGGCGTCAAGTACCGTCGTCTCGTTGGCGGCATCGCATGGCCATTCGGCTCCGACGACGGCGCTTGCGTGGTGCTCGCCGAGTCGTATAATCCCGATTTCGAAACACAGCGGCAGAAGGTGTCCAGGCTTGAGGAGTTCGTCTCGCCGGACATCAACACCATGCTGAAGTGGGTGCATGCCTGCCAGACTGACATCTATGTCGTGGACTGGATCACGCCGCGTGAAAGCCTCTACATGGAGTTGCTGCACCAGTACAACGACGATCTGGCGAGGCTTCGTCGGCCCACCATATCGGCATACAGCCCGCCACAATGGGACAGGCAAGAGAGCCTGCGCTACTACCTGCGGTTGCTTGAACGTCGCGTGCGCACCGAGAAGACCATCCATTTCGGTGACGCCTCGATCATCCGCGACCAGTGCGTTGCACTCGCCAAGAGCACAGACAACCACCATCGGCGGCTCGAAGAGTTCCCCGGCCCCGCAGCCCTTTTGTATGCGCTGGCGGAGATTGACCTGCGTCCGCCGGACAACCTGCCAATGTCGAATCGCTACACCGGCGACCAAATGACGGGTTATTGAGAAGATACACGGGGGGTTGCGGAGTGTGGAAAAGCTGCTATGCAAACTGGCATGGCAGATTTCGATAGCGCACATTCTGTACTGGCGGGGTTCGAGGGCGGTTACAGCAATCACCCGGCAGACCGAGGCGGCGAGACCTACAAGGGGATCGCCCGCAAGTTTCATCCGTCGTGGATCGGTTGGGACTTGGTGGATGCCGCGAAGTCCAGCACATCATTTCCGCGCAACCTCGCCAATAGCGAGCAGTTGAGCCGGTACGTCAGAGAGTTCTACAAGGTAGAGTTTTGGGACAGGTACTCGCTCGACGACATGCCGCAAACCCTCGCAACCGAGATATACGAGCAGACCGTCAACCGTGGCGGTGTGGTTCGTGACCTGCAAAAGGCCTGCAACGCGCTCAACTACGACAAGAGCAAGGGGCGGGCTTTTTTCACTGACCTCGTTGTCGATGGACGCTTCGGCGGCAAGACGCTTTCCGCCGTGCTTGCTCTTTGCGCCAACGGTGACGAGCTTCACCTCGTGAAGATGCTCAACACCGCGCAGGGCGCACACTACATGGATCAGGCCGCAGGCAACGCCTCGCAGCGCCAGTTCATGCGCGGCTGGCTCAAGAGGGTCGACCTGTGATTCGCATCACGTTGGCGGATCGCATCAGGGCGATAGCGGCCTACGCCGTGGAACCTGCGGTTCTTCTGGCGTTCGTGCTCTGGTTGTTCAAACCGTAAGGGAGGTGATCAAAATGGACGAAAGCAAGGCGTGGTACGCCAGCAAGGCCGTATGGGGCGGCATCGTTGCCGTAGGCGCTGGCGTCGCTGGCGTGTTCGGCTTCACGGTTGCTCCGGCCGATCAGGAACAGATCGTTCTGGCGGCTACCGGCATCGCTGGCATCATTGGCGGCCTGATTTCCATCTACGGACGCATCAAGGCCAGCAAGGCGGTCAAGTAGTGTGGGTGCGCTCAAGGCCTTCCTCGCTGGCTTGGGCGCGATCCTCACAGCCTTGGCGGAGTGGTGGCAGCGCCGTGCTCAAGAAGAGCGCGACGCTGCTGACCGCAGCCGTCGTGATGCTGTGCTTGACGATCCTGCTGGCGAGTGGATGCGGCGCTTCAAAGACCAGACACGCGGTACTCCCACCGGCCCCGGTGCTGGAGAGCAGCACGAAGAACGCTGACGGCGGTATCTGCATCAACGGCTCTGACACAGCAGAATTGCTACTCTACATTGAAACTCTTGAGCGGATGGCACGCGAATGACCGACGCAGAAGCTGCTGCAATCTACCAGCGCGTGGCGACGCTTGAAGCCCGCCTTGAACGCTGTCCGGAGCGTGTAAAGCGCATCGAAGACATCGAAACGGCCATGGACAGCCTTTCGACGCGGATAACACGGGCTGAAGGTGTGGCGCAGTCCAACACCGAAAGCCTCAAAAGCCTCCTGTCTCTGGTGCGATGGTTCGGCATAACGTTCGGCGGCGGCATCTGCCTGCTGTTCGTGCGTGCGCTATGGGGCGTCGTGGCGGTCGGGGGAATGTAATATGCCAATCATCATGTATGCGATACCGGCGTGCACTGCCATCATGGCGGCATGGTACGCCATTCTTGTCTTGGTGGGGATGCACCGCGAAGAGTGCGACATCTGCCCGCTTCACCGGGCCAGCGTATCGTCCATCGCATGGTTCATCGTGTTCATGACGGCAGTCTACATCGCGGCGCAATGCCTCTGGTACGTGCGCGACTCAGGCTCTCTCATAGGATGGATGGACTACCTTTGGTCGTTTGTCGAAACATCCTACCTCGGCATTGTGGCGTGGTACACGCGAAAGGTGCTGATCTTGTATTGCAGAGACATTGACTGCCACGGGCACGACAGACGCGACGGGGGTGCGCAATGATGGAATATCAACAGCAGACAGAAGCGGCCTCCGCAGACGACTACTCACCGGCAGACGCCCTTGGCCAGCAGTTGCGTGGCGAATACGAAGAGTCCGCACGCCTGCGCAAGCCGTATGAAGACGAGTGGATCAAGTCGCTGCGCCAGTACAAGGGGCGCTATGATCCCGAAGTGCTTCAAGGTATTGACCCGAAGCGCTCGAAGCTGTTCCTGCGCCTGACGAAGATCAAGTGCGACGCCATCAAGTCCCGGCTCATGGACTTGCTTTTCCCGGCCAATGGTCAGCGCAACTGGGACTTGCAGCCCACGCCTGACGCCAAGGTCTTCGAGGCGACCGTGCAGAACGCCCTGAACATGCTCACGGCGTCCGGCAAAGACCCCGCGACGGTAGACATGGAACGCCTCGAACAGGAACTGGCACTGGCCGCGTGCGAGGCGATGATCACGGCGATCGACGATCAGCTTGTCGAGCTTCCGGGGCGCATGAGCTACCGGCAAAGCTGCGACAGCATGGTGGCGCAGGCGGTGCGCTATGGCACTGGCGTCCTGAAGGGGCCACTCGTCGAAGAGCGCACCCGCAAGGCGTACAAGCCGAACCCGCAGACGGGCAAGTGGGAGATGCAAGACGTCTCTGACGGCCTGTGGCCGTACTACGAGTGGGTTCCCGTGTGGCAGATATTCCCGGACATGAGCGCCGTCAACAAGCAGCAGCTGCGCTACGTTTGGCAGGAACACCTCATGACCGCCAAGGACTTGCAGGGTCTGCTAGCGCAATCCTACTTCAATGGCGCTGTCATCCGCGAATACATCGTCGCGCACAAGGACGGTGACGCGCAGCCACGTGACTACGAGACGCAGATACGGTCTCTGTCCGAAGACGGGAGCACGACGCTTGATCTCAAGGGGCGATTCCGCGTTCTTGAGCGGTGGGGCTACCTCACCGGGCAGGAGCTTGCCGACGCTGGCGTCGAGGTGGCCGAAGAGCAGTATGGTCAGGTGTTCAGCAGCAACCTGTGGCTGCTCGGAGACAAGGTGATCAAGGCCGTCCTAAACCCGCTGGACGGCATCGACCTGCCCTACTACTTCTTCTACTACCACAAGGACGAATCGTCTTTCTTTGGCGAGGGCGTACCGTCAGCCATGCGCGACTGTCAGCACGGCGTCAACGCCTCTGCGCGTCTCCTCATCGACAACGCAGCCATCGCATCCGGCCCGCAAATCGGCATCAATACCCGCGCACTGGCGGAAGGCGAAGACCCAACGCAAGTTTTCCCGTGGAGAGTGTGGCTATTCAAGTCGTCCGAAGACCTGCAACAGGCTATGCACGTGTGGGACTTGCCGATGCACACCGCTGACCTGCTGAACCTGCTTCAGATGTTCCAAAACTTCACTGACGAAGTGACAACGCCACGTTACATGCATGGCGATGAAAGGGTGTCCGGAGCAGGCTCTACCATGGGCGGATTGTCCATGCTCATGGGCGCAGCATCCATTCCGCTCAAGGATATGGTGAAGCAGTTCGACGACAACGTGACCACGCCATTCATCACGGCGATGTACCGGTGGAACATGCAGTGGTCTGAAAACCAAGCAGTCAAAGGCGACTACGATGTGAAGGCCACCGGCAGCACGTCGCTGATCGCCAAGGAAGTCCGAGCGCAGCAGTACCAGACCGTGTTCGGGATCACGGCAGACCCACGCTATCAGGGCCGGGTGAAGGACGACGAACTGCTTGAATCCTTCTTCCGTGACGTTGACATGCCGACGCACCTGATCCGCACGCCGCAGGAATACCAGCAGTACCAGCAGGAACAGATGCAGATGCAGGCCAAAGCGCAGACTGACGCCTTGGTGCAAAGCCTCATGGAGCAGGCACTTGCGCAGGGGATTGACGCACAGTCTGCTTTTAGCTCTATAGTTGCGAAGCTCGGCGCAACGCCTCAACAGCAGCAGGGCGAAGGACAACAGTCATGAAGATGATTAAGCTGAAGAAGAAGAGCGAGGAAGCAAAAGAGGAGAAGTCCATCGCGGCTTGTTGCGATCATCTTCCCACCATCTACCTTCATGGCGACGTTCTCAACCAGCTTGGCGTCGATGTGCGCAAGCTGTCTCCCGGCGACGTCATGAACATGCAAGCGCGTGTCGTGGTGTCCGGCGTGAGCGAGTATCGCACGGACGAAGAAGTCCGACCGGCTCTTGATTTGCAGTTTTCGCAGATTGGCCTTTCCAAGGCCCGCAGCAACGCCGACGAAGAGTTCGGAGACGGCTTTGACGACGACGAATAGCGCAACGCTCGCACGGTCACTCAACACAAGCACCGCTATGGCGCTGCGCGAGTACCTCGAAGCCATGCTGCGAGCACACAGAGACGACCTTGAGCGGGCACCGCTCGCCAAGGTGCGCCACATACAAGGGCAGATAGCGGCGTGCCGTGATCTGCTTGAGATCGCCCAAAGCGTTTGCGGGGCAGCGCACCCCGGCAGACGATAACTGACCAACCCCAAGCGGCCCCGGAATACCGCCCGCGAAGGAAAGGACATCATGGAAGGAAAGGACATCATGGACGACGGCGGGTTCGGCGCAGCGTTTGAAGACTACGCGCCCGCTCCCGACGAGCAGTCCAACGGCGACGCCCCGGCACAGCCCGCCGCCGCCGAAAACGACGAAGGGCAGCCTGCCGCCAACGACAATGGCGACGAGTTCGAGACCGAAGACGCACAGCCTGCGCCCGAACAGGCCCCGCAGGGTGGCGAACAAGCACCGGCCGCAAGCGAAGACGAAGAGCTTCGCAAGAAGGCCCACGGCTACGACTCCATGCTTGGCAGGTTGCAGAAGGAACGCGAAGAGCGGAAGCGCCTTGAAGATCGCCTTGCACAGCTTGAACAGCTTGCAAGCCGTCAGACGGCGCAACCGCAGCAGGCGGCTCCGGCCTCAACGAAAGCGGCGGAAATACCCGACGAGATCAAGGATGATTTCGATTCGCTGTCCAAGGAGAACCCGCGAGTTGCGGCCCTTCTCACCGAGGACACGCCAGAAGCGAAACGCCTTCGCTCTGCACTGGCGGAGTACGGTCGGGAGTACGTCGAGGAAAAGGCCGAAGTTCTCCTCACGCGGCGGGAGCTTGAGGCGAAGATCGCCACCGTTGAAAGCCACCAGCGCCTGACGGCGCAGGAACAGGCACAGCGTGCGTTCTTCTCCGAGATCGGGGCGAAGCATCCCGATTTCGTGGCGGTCTACGGCACGCCGGAGCACCAGACCTACATGGCTGGCGTCTCCACGTGGGTGGAATCGAAGCCTTACAGCGAAGCCGTCAAGTTGGTCAAAGTTATCGAGCAGGGAACCCCGGCTGAAATCGTGGCCCTTCTCGACAAGTACAAGTCGGAAACGCAACAGGGCGGACAGGCCACACGCCAACAGACGCAGCGCGATCCGCGTGCCGCCGCCGCCGCCGCAGTTCCGGCCAGACCGTCGCCCATGCCCCGCCAGACCGGGCCGAAAGACTCTTTCGATGCCGGTTGGGACATGGTGCCAGACCAGAAAGGAAGGTAATCCACCATGGCGACCGTTACCTACGGCGACATTTCCCCGAAGGTTGCAGGCGTTGCAGCGAAGGAGCTGCTCACCCGCGCCACCCCTCTCCTCGTGATCGAGAAGTTCTGTCAGGCCAAGCCCCTGCCGTCCAACTCGACCAAGCAGATGATCTTCCGCCGGTACAACAGTCTCGCGCTGGCGACCACGCCGCTGACCGAAGGCGTCACCCCCACCGGCAAGACCCTGACCAAGACCGACGTGCCCGTTACCCTTCAGCAGTATGGCGACTGGGTGGAAATCTCCGACGTCATCGCTGACACACACGACGACCCTGTTCTTCAGGAGACCATGGGCCTCCTTGGCGAGCAGGCCGCCGAAACTCTAGAAACCCTGCGCTTCAACGTCATCAAGGCCGGTACGTCCGTCAAGTGGGCCAACGGCGGCGCTCGCAACGCAGTCAACACCAAGATCACCACGACGCTTCAGCGGCAGGTGATCCGCGAACTGAAGAAGCAGAACGCCCGCCAGTTCACGCAAGTCATCAAGTCGACGCCAAGCTACGGAACCGAACCCGTGGCCCCCGCCTACATCGCCCTGTGCCACACCGACTGCATCAACGACATCTACGACATGGCCGGGTTCGTGCCCGTCGAGAAGTACGGCAACTACGGCGCCATCTTCGAGGGCGAAGTTGGCAAGGTCGAAGGTGTCCGCTACATCGCCACCACCGTTCTCAAGCCGTGGGCCGACGCTGGCGGCGACAAGGGCACGATGCTGTCGACGACCGGTACGAAGGCCGACGTCTACCCCGTCATCTACCTTGCCCGTGACGCCGTTGCGACCATCCCCTTCAAGGGCAAGAACGCCGTCGTTCCGATGGTGCTCAACCCCAACGTGCCCCGTGGCGGCGATCCGCTCGGTCAGCGCGGTTCCTGCTCGTGGAAGACGTACAACGCCACTGTCATCCTGAACGATGCGTGGATGTACCGTCTCGAAGTCGCTGTCACCGCGTAACATCTCTCGTGGGGGGCAACTCGCCCCCCACATTCAAACATCTCCAAGGAGTGGCATCATGTCGCAGGTTGAAGAAACCAAGACCGACGAAATCAAGACCGAAGACTCCAAGGCCGCCAAGGGCAAGGCCTCCAAGGCAGGCAACGCCGACGGCCGCATCAAGATTCTCATCTCGTCCGACAGCGGCCCAGGCGGCAAGGACGACGTGTTCGTCGGCGCAGACGGTCGCGCCTTCCTCATCAAGCGCGACACCGAAGTCGAAGTGCCGTCCGTCGTGAAGGCGTGCCTCGACCTCGCCGTCGTCACCGAGTTCGAGACCGACGCCAACGGCAAGCTGACCGGCAGCGTCCGCGAAGTCCCTCGCTACAACGTCAAGGTCATCAGCGACTAGCTGGCGACAGTGAAGGAGAAGCCTGCAATGGAAGCAAAGACCTATTCTTTCGTTGGCGTTGTTGTGCCTGTGAGCACGCCCAAATACATCAACATGGATGTGACGGGGGAAGAGGGCTTTTTTTCCATGCAGGTTTCGACCACTGGCGGCAGCCTGACGGTTGAGCTTGAATGTTCCAACGATGGCGGAGCCAGCTTTGACCCCCCGGAGGGCGTAGCAGCCATCATCTCTGCCATGGCGGCTGGACGCAAGTTCAAGCTGTTTGACGTGCCCGTGTGTGACGCCTTCCGGCTGAAGCTGTCAGCCGCCACAACCGACGTCACAGCAACCATCCACATGCGCGTGAAGTGATGGGCGCGACAATCACGCCAACGGTCTGCACCCTGCGGTGCGGCGACAGCCACGAGAAATACGGAGACCCCTACGATTTCGTGGCGACGGTCTGCCTTCGTGGTGACCGGGCCTACATCTGCGGTGGCGGTGGTCGCTGGCGGCATGAGTGGAAAGATGCCGTAACCAGGGCTTTGCGTACATTGGGCGTGAAGAATGTAGAATACGAGCGCCTGCGTAGCGACGGCCTTCGCCAGCGCCAGAGGGAGGTGAACGATGTCCTTGTATTGGACTGATTTTTCCGAAGACACCCTCGACGCTGCGCCTGCCGGATGGACGAGCAACGGGTGGCTCGCTGGAGAGTTGGCTGTCGTCGCGGACGCATCCGCTGGCGGCGGCAAGGCGCTCAAGCTTGCTCCCGGAACCAATGCCCGACGCACGGCTATATGGGACTTGGTTGGCACAGACGCCAATACCGAGGTGCTCATCCGCGCCCGGACTCCGGTTGTACAGACAGGCAACAGGAATCCGCTCATCGTGCGCCAGCAGAACAGCGGCGCGAGCCTCAAGGGATACGTCCTGCAACTGTCGTACACCGACGTTTTCACCGTCCTCAAGTACGACACCTCGTCGACGACGCTTTCCCCGACTGCCACCGTATCCGGCCTCAACCACCACGACACTACGAGATGGTATTACGTCCGGTATAGGGTCAATGGCTCCACGTTGCGCGTCCGCGCATGGAACGATGGTCAAGAAGAGCCTACCACGTGGCAGCTCGAAGTTACGGACGCGGGCCTTGCTTCCGCAGGTGGTGTGGGTGTTTTTGGCTACTACACCAACTCGACGATACACATCGACTATGTGGGCGTCGGCACGAATGGCGACACGGCCCCCAACGGCCCGCAGGTGTCCGCTGGATTCACGGCTACGCCTCTGTACGGCCCGGATGACCTGACCGTAGCGTTTACCGACACCAGCATCGGCGCGACATCGTGGTCGTGGCAGTTCGGCGACGGGCAGACCAGCACGCAGCAGAACCCCGCCCACGTCTACACCGACCCCGGCACGTACAACGTCACCCTGACCATCAACGGCGGGGCGGCCACTTACACGCGCACCGGCTACATCACGGTCACGGACTCGACTCTGCCCTCGCTCTCCGGCGATTTTGAAGGGGGAAACATCAACGCCGGGGCATCGTCTGTTACCCGGGTCGTCGGCGATTACGCTATCAGCCTCGTTCCCCGCAAGCAGTCGACCAACTACTCCACGACCCTCACCGAGGCGTGGTGGTATTTCGGCGTCCGCATCGACAAGATGCTAGGCAAGAGGCCGACTTTCTCCTTGTTGTGGACGGACTGGGTAGGCAAGGTCATGAGCATGACCACCGGCCCCAAGGCCGGGTGGGTTCCGTGCTATTCCTACACGCCAAACGACCCCGCGTCGTGGGTGTACGCCCCCTCGTTCAGCTACACCGACCCCACGGTGAGCTTCCAGTTCTCCGAAGCGTTCACGTCTGACGTGGTGTACGTCGCTTACCGGCCATTCTGCACGCCTTCCATGCTGCGCACGTGGGTGGACGGCCTTCAGGGCATCACCAACCTCACCGGCAAGACCAACTTCGTCATGGGGACGGCCCCGGCCACCATGGACGAGACGGGCAGGGTGCTGCCGGAGCGCGAAATACTCGGTTTTCAGTTCGGGTATGGGCCTGCGCAAATGGTCATCACGTCCGGCGTCCACCCGTGCGAAGACCATGGAACGCAGGTCATGCAGTCGTTCGTCGAGACGCTGCTGGCGTCTCCGGCATTCCTCGCTCGCTACACCGTGTTCTGTTATCCGTGCGTCAACCCGCAGGGGCGGGCTGGCAGGGCTTTTCGTGGCTCGTTCGACACGGCGAATCCCATTCCCGACCCGGCGCGTGACTGGACTGACACGCCGGTGCTGTCGGTCGTGCAGCAGGTGCGTGCAGATATCGTTGCGCGGTGCGCTGGTGGACGACCCGACGTCATGCTCGACTTTCACGGGCACTACCAGCACGGATACAGCCATTCGGTGTACGGCTGGAACGGGGTAGCGGCCAACTGGAGCGTGGAGCAGGAATACCAACTCGCGGTTGCTGCGCAGCAGCCGGGGCTTGAGCGCAGTTCGTCCGCGACGGCGTTGCAGCCGAACTCCTATTTCTCCGTCAAGGCAGGGGGAACGCCGCCCGGTGCGTTCTTCGTCGTCGAGATAAGCGACTGGCTCGCTGACCAGTACGCCGCGTCTCGTGCGTTTGGCGTCCTGCTGGCGGGGCAATTGTCCGTCATCGACGACAACGTATACGGGCGCTGGCCCGTGGGCTCGCCGGGGGCGCTTGGTGCGTCCGGATCGTCATCCGGCGTGAATCTGGCTGCGCCTGCTGTGGCGAACGCCGTAGAATATCGCTTTCTTCGTGATGGAGTGGAGGTGCGTTCGTGGACGACGCAAACGTCCATCACAGACGGTGACGTTGCGCCAGAAGTCAGCCACTCGTACACGTATCAGGCCCGCAACCCCGGAGGAGCATCAAGCATCAGCGCTGCGGCCATCGCAGCGCGAGCGGCAAGCGCCTCCGGCAAGAAAAGATTCAATACCGTTCGCAAGAGATTTGGCTCTCAAGGGTGGGTGAACTGATGCAGGCAAAAGACATATTCCTGCTTGTAAGCGGCAAGCTGGCAGACCTTGAACCAGGACTGGCGAAGCGCTGGCCATGGGAAAAGACCGCAGAGCGTATTTCGCTGGTGGACATTTTCAACAACGGCCTTCGGCAGATCGCGCTTAACCGGCCTGACTCAACGGCGGTTACGGAAAAGGTGAAGCTGCAACCCGGTGTCCGCCAGTTGATCCCGATCCCGGCGACGCATCAAAGCACGAGGAAGGCCCTTTCGCTGATAGAGGTCATCCAGAACCTTGGCAGCGACGGCGCGACACCCGGCGATCCGATTTTCATAGCCGCACGCGACGCCATGTCGGCATACGATTGGAGCACTCCTGGCGTTGCTGTTGACAACTACGCCTACGATTTCAAGCTTAACCCAATGGTGTATTGGGTTTACCCTGCTGTTCATCCTACAACGCCGGTGTGGGTTGAGGTAACGTATAGCGCAGAGCCGACGCCAATCTCCGCAAGCACTGACGCTTTCACCATCCCTGACACGTTCGCAGGCCCCATGATGCACTGGATGTTGTACGAAATCTTTTCCGGTGATAATAGCAGCAGCAACATGGGCCGCGCACAGCACCACATGACGGCGTTCTATCAGGCGCTTGGCGTAAAGCTGAAAAGCGACCTGTTCTTCCCGGTTCAGATTGCGCAGCAGGGGGCGTAAATGGCGACCACCACATGGGACACACTCTTGCCATACGTTTTGCCGATCGTGCGGAACGTGCCCAAAATCGTTGCCACCAACGAAATCAAGTCAGCCGCCAAGGCGTTTTGTGAACGGTCGCTTTTCTGGCGCGAAACACTGGATACGCTGGTTTTCCCTGAAGGCATTTCCATCGCCGAGATGGATGTTCCTCGCGGGGCCATCGTGTGCAAGGTGATCAGCTTCAAACTAGAAGGCGTCGAAAAGGTTCCAGACGTTCACTACACAGCCACGACAAGCGAAATCATCCTCGTAGACACACCGCCAAGACAAGTCTCTGGCGTCGTTGACGTGGCGCTTCGTCCTGCGACGTCGGCAACCGGTCTTCCTGACATCATCATGGAGGAGTGGGGAGACGACATCGCCAAGGGCGCGGTGGCGCAACTCAAGTCCATGGCCGGTTCAGAATGGTTTGACGCCGCAGGCGCACAGGTCAATCACGAACTTTTCGAGCAGGCGGTGGCCAATGCCCGTCGCAAAGCTCTCGTCGGTCTCGCGCCGAAGAATCTCCAAGTCGCACCCCGGAGGCTGTGGTAATGAGCATTCCAGCCGTTCCCGTAACCGTAAGACTGTACGACCAAGACGGGAACCCCGTCTCCGGAGCGTCCGTAACCGCCAAGCTGACGACCACAGAACGCTATGGCGGGTACGTTGTTCCGAAGGAATATCGCGGAGAAACAGACGCCAATGGCGTCGCCGTGGTGAACGTGTTTCCGAACGAGCTTGGAACTGAAGGCAGCGAGTACAAGTTCAAGATCGTTGACATGGCAACAGGCAAGACGGTCAGCGTGTACGCTACCGTTCCGAACGCGCCTTGTGAACTGCATCAAATATCGGAACTTGAGCCGTACCTTGTGCGCGGCGCAGGAACCATCATCCCCGCAGAATTGGCGGCGTATGCCGCCGATGCCGCCAACTCAAAGCTAGCGGCCGCATCGTCTGCGACATCAGCCGCAACAAGCGCAGCGACAGCAGGAACCAAGGCCACTGAAGCCGCAGCGTCTGCGACAGCAGCTGCCAGCAGCGCCACCACGGCCGGAACCAAGGCAACGCAAGCGAATGATGCAGCTGTTGCCGCGCAAGGGCATGCTGCCACGGCGAGCACGAAGGCTACCGAGGCCGCCAACAGCGCCACGCTGGCGAGCCAGAAGGCTTATGACGCATCTGCTTCCGCAAGTTCGGCAAGCACGTCCGCAGGGAATGCGCTTTCGGAGGCGAACAGGGCCAAGACTGAAGCCGACAGGGCGGAGGCAGCCGCAGGGCAGGCGACAACGACGACGCTTGGCACTGTCATGATTGCGTCTTCTGCCGATGCAATAGCCGGGACTGACGACCAGAAGGCAATGACGCCAGCGAAGACGAAAGATGCTGTTCTTGCTTTACTCCCTGACCCGACAACCCCGCCGCAGTTCGACAACGACGCATCTGTCGCAACCACGGCGTTTGTCCAGCGTGCCCTTGGCAACCTGCGCGGGTATAAGGTGTTCGACGCAAGTGGAAGCCTTGACTCGGCAGACGCTGGCAAGTGGGTCGCTCCGACTGCGGCTGGCGTTACCATCACGCTCCCGGCCATATCTTCAGTCCCCGATGGTGTGGTGTTCTCGTTCTACGGCAACGCCAACGGTTGCGTGATCCAGCGCGTAGGAACTGATCCCATAGCCCTTGGCGCGAACGGGAATGTAACGAGTATCACTCTTGGCGCATATGATCGCGTTCAATTGGTGAAGAACGGGAGCGCTTGGTACGGCCTGTCTGGCGACATCCTTTTCAAGCACTCTTCCTCTGTCGTTCCCGTAGCCAATGGCGGAACAGGAAGAAGTGACGGCGTGTTCAAGGTTGGCGACAGCGTTGGGGCTTTCGTTGCGGGGCCGTCTTCCGGCTCTGATGCCTATGTCCGCAGCGTTGCAGACCTCGCGCAATACCGATCGCACCTCGCTTCAATCACTGGCGCAATCGTGTTCCGCGCACCGACGAACGCCAGCGAGATCATGCAGCAATTCATCATTGACGGGCTGCTTTACAACTCTGGCGTCGTGAAAATTCTTGTACAGGGATTCCGCACGTCAGACTCAACGTCGTTCAGCTCGCTCTACAAGGTCAGCCTCGGAAGCATAGATGTTTCTGTGCGCCTTGGAACCGATGCTGACGGCAAGACGTGCATTGTCCTTGGCGATGCTGGCACCGTGTGGGCGTACCCGCATTTTACCATCATCAACGCACTTTTCGGGCATACGAACGCCACAGACGACTACTGCAAGGGCTGGACTGCTGGTATCGTAACTGATCTTTCAGGATATACGCTTTCGTCAACGATACCGTCTGCTCCAGTTGCTGCGGACATCGCAGGTAATGCGACCACGGCATCAGATATGGCGGCAGGTCACGTGCTGGCTGGCAAGACGACGGCGGAGGCGGTGCGGAGTGCGATAGAAGCTCCAAGTCCGGATATCGGGAAGTACAGCGTCTACCCCATAGCTCTCTCACCCGACCAAACACTATCGGTAGGCGTTGAAGCAACCATATTCTCAGATGCAAATATTTATGGAACCCTGTCCACCACGAAGATAAATAACGTTCTGTGGTGGCTTGTCCCTGAAGGCGGCACGTACCGCATAGATGTGGAATTTTCAGCGAGTAAGGAATCAACGGTGCAGGGCGAGCTCTACGTGTATATCAAGTGTATCACAGGGGGCACAGTGAAAATCATTAATTCGACAGTGGTATCCCTTGTTGACCAACTAAGTTTTTACCACGTGTTCTCCGGTATGCCAGCTCAATTGCTCGCTGGAGATGAAGTCTTTGTTACAGCCAGAGCAAAGGACACAGAAATCCAAATCTTAGGAAGCCGTGGCCGCGCTGTTCTAACGAGGCTGCGCTAGGAGGACGAAATGAAAAACGCAAGAATACACGAGGCTCTTTGCCTTCTTTTCCCATCAGCCGACCCGCGCACAGCGTGGAAGCTGGAACAGGGGCCGCACACCAACTTCGAGATTGCCATCACCGAGTGGTACCTTCCAGACCAGCAGCCTACACAGGCAGAGCTTGATGCAGTGTATGAAGAAATAAGAATAAACGACGCACTAAGCAAAATAGATGCTGATTTTTTTCCGAAGGAAGATGAATTAAAGTCCCTCATGGCTACGGCGATGCTTTCAGGAGATGAAGGTGGTTCGAAGGTCGTAGACTTGCGGCTGAAGTGGGCATCTTTGGTTGTCGAAAAAAACGCTGCGATTGAAGCCGCGCTTTTGGGGGTATAGCATGACTCGATTTTGTCCACTGTGTGCCACCAGCAATCAATTCACGCAGGAAGGGTTGTCTGCTATCGCCATCAAGCTTGGGTACTGGAGATGCCTTGCCTGTGGAAGCCTCGTGAATCCTGTTGAAATCGCCTATTCTCGTCCAGAAGAAGATTCCAAGCCCGCAGCAGGGTAGATTCCAATGGCGACCATTATCATTCCAACGTTCAAGGGCGAGCAGCCGCGAGAACACAAGCGCCTCATCTCTGAAGGTCAGGCGCAGGTGGCCGTGAACTGCAAGTTTGAACGCGGAGCCATTGAAGCCAGAAAGGGCATGTTGGCCGCAACGCTGGCGTCCATGTCAGACCGCAGCTTCTTCCGGCATGAAGACATGGGATGGCTGAAAAGGTCTGTGCATGTGGACTGGACGCGATCAGCCGTGGCTAACAACGTCGGACACGTATTCATCACTGGCGATGGATACCCAAAACAGGTTGCATCAAGCGTGTCCGAACGAAGGCTAGGCCTTCCGCGTCCGACAGTCCCTGCCACCATCGCCGTAAACGGAACTGCGACAGGCCAGAACGTAGAACGGTCAAGCAGCTATGTGTATACCCTTGTCGCCGATCTTGGCGTCAATGGCGAACAAGAGTCTGCACCCTCTCCACCAACTGGCATCGTCGACGTGAAGCCCGGACAAAGCGTAGCGCTTTCTGGAATGTCTGTGCCTTCTCTCGCAGGCATTACCGTCACAAAGTTTAGATTCTATCGAACCGTGTCCGGCAACACCACTGCGGGATTTTACTACCTTGGCGAAATACCTGTCGCCACGGCTACGTTCAACGACGCGATCGCTGACAAGGACATGAGCACGGAGTCTTTGCAGACGAACAATTGGGACATTCCGCCTGACACGGCAAAGGGGATGATATACGCCGACAATGGCATATATGCCATGTTTTCCGGCAACACGCTTCTGTTGTCCGAACCATTCGTGCCATACGCATACCCTGAAGCGTACAGGCTCAACATGGCGGATGACATCGTTGCGCTTGGGCAGTTCGACGGCAATATCGTCGTTACAACCAACGGCAGGCCGTACCTCGTTGTTGGCTCCGCGCCGGAGTCTATGCAGTTGATCCACCTTCCATTCGAGCAGTCGTGCGTCGCCAAGCGTTCGCTTGTATCCATTCCTTCAGGAGTCCTCTACGCAAGCCCTGACGGGCTTTGCCTTATCACTGCATCGGCGCAAAACGTCGTGACGCGCAACATCTACACAAAAGAGCAGTGGCAGGCGCTTTCTCCATCTGGCATGGCGTCGGTCTACCATGAGGACAAGTACATTTCTTTCTTTGTGGGCACTGGCAAGGGACTTGTGATCGACTTCACTGCAAGTGACGTGACGGAAATAGACCTTGGCGCATCCGTCAAGGTGTGGGACTTGTGGGTAGATGCAGCAAGCGACGCGCTATACTTGCTTGTCGAAGAGTCCGGGGCCATGAACATCAGGCGGTGGGAAGGCGCATCGACGCCACTAACCTACCGCTGGCGATCGAAAGAGTTTTTCATGTCGGTGGCGGTTCTCCCGGCTGTGGTTCGCGTTGAGGGAGAACATGATGCGACGTCTCCAGTCACGCTACGCCTTTACTCTGGCGGGACGCTGCGACAGTCAGTCTCAATATCTGATACGACGCCAAAGCGATTGGCGGTTGGACGCAGCGAAAAGGCTTGGGAAATCGAGGTTGAAGGGACGAGGCTTCTATCTGAAATACGTGTCAGCACGAGCATAGAGGAGCTTGAAAATGGCGTTTAACGACAAGGATACCGGCATTCCAGCCGTTCCGCGCACTGCAGATGCGGAAACGCAGCGGTTCCTTGGTGCGATCAAGACGCAGGTTGAGCTTCTTTCCGGGGCAACGGGAGACAAGACGAAGCGCTCTGTGCGCGTTGTCGAGCTTGAAGACGGAAGCCTGAATGTGGACGGCGCACCTGCGGCACCGGGCACGGGCAATCGCATTCTGTTGGCCCCGCGAAACCTGCAAGCTTTCAACCTCATGGTGGCTATCAGGCTGACGTGGGAGAATGTAGAGCCAGAGTATTCGCACGTTGAGGTCTGGTGCGCCTATGACTCAACCTACCTGAGCGATGCCGTTCTCGTCGGCGTGGCCACCAAGCCTGTGAACGAGTTCGTGCACAACGCCACGAGCACAAGGCAAGCCCACACATACTTTGTTCGTGCTGTAGGGTGGGACGGCGGACTTTCGCCTTGGGAGCCTGTACAAGGCGGTCTGATCGTGCCAGCGCCAAACAACATGAGCATCAACACGCTGCTCGAAACATTGTTTGACGACACGCGCTACCAGACAAGCCACATCATAGTTGCCGACTCGTTCAAGGTCGTGCAGCCAAATGCGGCTCTTGGGACAGCAAAAGCCGTCTTCGGCGTTGGCAACATCGGCGGTGTTCCCACCGTTGGCGTGTCCGGCGACATGATCCTTGACGGCAAGATACTTACGCGAATGCTGGACGCCGAATGCGTCACGGCAGACAAGATAGGCGCAGCCCAAATCAACGCGGGGCACATTCAGGCAGATGCCATCGACGGAACGCATATCGCCGCCACGTCAAGCATCAAACTGAACGAGGGTGGCAAGCTCACGGTCGGCATGAATAACCTGATCGTTGATTCTGCAACAGACAGCCTGATCGTTGCCCCTGACAACGGCACGGTGATAGGCACGCCAAACCTGTCTGGCGTAGACTACGCCAAGTTGACCAATGGCGACATCGAGTTCTATCTTTGGAACGGGGCAAGCACCCACGTCAAATACAACTCCATGTCTCGCATGGAGCACGGACGTGCTTCAAGCGGAGACCTTGTGCGCATCCCCGGATACTTCAAAGAGCGTCCGCACGTTGTGCTGTCCCCGTCTACCCTTCCAATGTATAACCCTGCATACAGCGCCTCTGCTCAGACCATGAGTCTTGACCTCATTCCATTCACAGACGGAAGCCTTGTGCGCGAGTGGGCGTCAAGACAGTGGGAGTTCAAGCCAAAGCTTGAGTTGCAGATTCAGGGCGGAGCAGACTATCTTTTTCTAGGTGATACGACTTACAGTGACTTCGCTACTGTCACAGGAATAACAGGGGAGATTCCAAGGGGAGTGTGGTATAATTGGAAGGCATACACTATACCGCCAAACGTCCAGTCTGTTTACGTTGATTTTGATTTTTATTCTATGGTAAGAGATGTCATAAACGGACCAGAACAAGAATATCGTCACCATTACGCAAAGCGTATCCGCCTTGGTTCATACGCATATCAAGAAAGCACGGCAGATGGCCTTGCTGTCGGAAGGGTGCAGGTCAGGGTTCAGTGCCTTGTGTCAGCATCACCTCAAACGATGTATATTGACGTGATGCACGATGACCACTACGGCAAAACATACGCTGCTGATGTTCGTTTACATATATATTCAATGTACCGCCAGCAAGCCAATGCGTCCGCCATTGGCTCAGGCGTAATCAACTGGACGGCATATGGTCGCTAACAGCCTGCAACTGATTTTTGCGAAAGACGCTGCCGACTCTGTGTGGCTGGCGTGCTGGCAACGCATGGAAGACGACGGCGTTATCGAGAAGGTGTTTTACGACGGGACGGTATCAACCCCAGAAGGCTTCGTTCAAGAGATGCGCCTTCCATACGTGCATCCGCACATCGTGTGCGTTGACGGAACGCCAGCGGGCATCGTGTGGCTTACGAACCTTGAAGGGCGCATGGCACGTGCTCACTTTTTGACGTTCAAAGAGCACTCCAAGATAGCAAGACACCTCGGCAGGTTTGCGTTCCAGCAGCTTTTGACATACACCTACGAAGACGGTTCATACATCTTCGACGTCATCTTCGGCATGACACCATGCAGCAACATGCTTGCTGTTAACACCTGCATAAAGTCGGGCTTCAAGAAGGTTGGCGTTTTGCCAAATGGCGCATGGATCGCTGCGAAAGGAAAGAGCGAAAACATGATCGTCACAGCCGTCACACGGGAGGACGTGCTATGAAAATCTACACCCGCGTAGTCATAGACATGGCTGACGGCTCCGTGCTTGAAGAGGACTCTTTCGAGCACCATGGAGACGTGGCGCTGTGCAAAGGCTCATCGTCGACCACCACGGTGGACAAAGAGTACAACAGGCGTATGGCGTCAATCGCGGAACGGCAGCAGGGCATGGCTGAAGAGTATTTTAAATACTGGCAGCAGTACCAGCAGCCATACGAAAAGGCGCAAATTGACGCCAACATGCAGCTTCTCCCCAAGGAAGCGATGCTCGCCGAGGCGCAGCTTGACGCGCAGAGCCAGCTTCTTCCCGGACAGACAGCCTTGAAAAAGGCGCAGGACGCCGCTGCTCTTGATCTTCTGCCGGGTCAAACAGACCTCTCCAAGGCAGAGATGGCAAACCGCATGGACACGCTGCAACAGCTTCAGCCAGCAAAGGACGAGTTTTTCAAGCAGGCTACCGAAGGCGTGGACATCAACCAGCGCGTTGGCGCGGCAAGCGCAGACGTGGCGAACGCATACAAGGACGTCGCTGCGAAGACTGTCCGCACCATGGGAAGAATGGGCGTTGGCCCTGATTCCGGGCGCTTTGCTGGAATGAATGCCGCAACCGACGTCAATCAGGCGGCGGCCGTGGCTGGTGCTCGATCGCAGGCCCGCGTTGCCGGTGAACAGGAAAACTTCAATCGCCTGAACCAAGCCATGGCGTATGGCATGAAGTAGGGAGGGAAATATGCCACTCTACAATGTCAACAAGGACTACGCACAGATCGCCATGCAGGGGCAGGGCGATGCGGCACGCACGTTCGGAATGATGCCCAAGGGCAGCAAGACCGAAGTCAAGCAGGAAAAGGGCATCGGAGACGCCATTCTTGCCGGCGGCGGCGGTGCCCTTATGGGGGCACAACTTGCCGGGACGACTGCCGGTGCTGCGGCACTGAACAGCCTCGGGGGTATGCTTGGCCTTGGCGCTGGAACGACGGCAGCGGCTGGAACAGCCGCAGCAGGTGGCGCGGCTTCTGGTGCGGCAACGGGCGCAGCATCAGGCTCCGTAGCAGGCCCGCTTGGTATGGGCATTGGCGCTCTCGCTGGCATCATGGCATCCATGTTCCTCTAGGAGAAAAGCACATGGCGAACGAAACGCTTCAAAATCTCGCCCTCATGCAGGGCATGATAGGCGGCATCCAGCGTGGCGAGGCCATGCAAGCGCAGCAGCGAGTCTATGACATGCAGGCGCAGAAGCTGGCCGAAGACCGGGCGGCTGATCAGGCAGCGCCTGCGCTGTATCGCCAGATGCAGGAAGACCCGCAGTTCATGGACAAGTTCCAGCCGAAGGATGCCAATGAGCTTGCGGCGTTCGCCAAGGCACGCGGACAATTGCTTGCGTCTCAAGAGGGGCGCATCAAGGCGTTTGAAAACGCAACACGCATTGGGCAGCAGGCATACAAGATGGTGGCTGCCCCACTGCGCGAGGCCATGGACGCCGACGCCAAGGGCGACACGCAGCTTGCAGCAGACAGGATCATCACGGCGTCGCACTACTTTCCAGACCAGATGCGCGTCACGGGCTACGATCCGAACACTGGCGAGTTCGCCATAGCACGACCGAATCCGCAGACTGGCGGATATGACCCCATTGGCACGAAGTCCTACGAAGAAATCATGCAAATGGGCAAGACCATGCTCGCTGGCGGGCGCGTGCGTCAGGACGGCGTGGAGATCAACCCGGAGTTCGCAAAGATGTTCGCCATGAACGCCTTTGCTGCGCAGGAAGAGAACCACCAGCTTGCCAACGCATTCGCCACCGGGAAGATCAAAGCCGTGTTGCAGGACGCCAATGGGAACGTGATTCAGGCCGTCCCGCAGTACGATTTTGTACGAAACGATTACAACTATTTCATTCCGGGTCAGGGGTTCGTAGGCAAGGAACAGCTTTCCAAGGCCGGGTACAAGTTCACCACAGAAGACATGGTGAAGCAGGCCGAAACGGAGCGCCACAACCGCGTTGCGGAAGGCATTACCGCGTCCGGCCAGCAGTTGCAGCGCGACAGCTTGGACTTCAACCGGACATTGCGCGAGGACACCCTGCGCGACAAGCGTGTCGACATGCTCAACAAACAGGGCGATGACCTGTTGCGCGAAGAAGACGCCATATACAAGCGGTACTCGCAGGTTCCAATGAACCCCGACGATCCGATGGGTTCTCTTCTTGCTCAAAAGCAAGACGGCATGCAGAACCTGATGAAGTCCGCCAAGGCCGGTGACCAGCAGGCCATTGCCGACCTTCAGCGAGCGCGTGAGCTTCGAGACGCCAATGCGCGGATAGGCAATGTGCGCATGGGCGAGCTTGAAAAGCGGTTCCCTGAACTGCGAGGCATGAACGCACCAGAAGTCGGAACGCCGTCGAACCCGACGCAATCTGCACCGTCGAAGAGCGAAAGGCCGCTTGTTGCTCCGCAGGACGATGGACAGCAAGGCGTCGCCAATGATACACCGCCAATGAAGGGCGCGAGACGCGCCAAGGATGGCAACTGGTACGTCATGAAAGACGGCAAGTGGAACAAGGTCGAGCAGTAACAGACTGACAAATTGCCCGTACAGCCATTGGCGGGCGAGCCTGTAGAAGGCTGGCAACAATCATACTACGGAGTTGGGACTTTGACCAAGCTCGTTCCGGTCGACTTCGACCCTTTCGCCGGTGAGGACGCTTCCGCGCAGCAGCAGGAGCCAACCAATGTGAAACTTACGCCGGTGGACGGGAATCCGTTCGCGGAAGAGGACGAAGCGGCGCTTGTCGCTGCGTACAATCGGCGCAATCCCAACGACACCGTTGAATCCCTACCCGACAGATCGGGCGTGCTTGGCAGAGCCGCAGAGCTTGGCATGGGCATGGTTAACGCCGTGCGCGACCAGTTCCCGCAGGACATGGCCCGCATTGCTCGCGGATTCACTGGCGGGACACCCGGCGACGACTCCTACTTCACCAAGGTCATCGAAGAGAACCAGCGCGACATGGAAGGCCGCCTGCCGTCGAAGCAGGTTGTCGGCATGGACACGCTCGCCGAATCGCTTTCGCAGGGGCCAGCGTCCATCGCTACCAGCCTTGCAACTGGCGTGGCTGGCGGGATGCTTGGCGCGAAGGCTGGCGCACTCGCTGGCTCGCCCGGAGGCCCCTCTGGTGCAGCCGCTGGCGGCGTGATCGGAGCCATGGTTGGCGCTGGTACTTTGTCTGGCGCTGCGTTCTACAACCTCGCAAAGGATCAGTTCCTTGACGAGATGTACCAGAAGGCGCAGCAGGCGAATCCCAATCTGACGCAAGAAGACTGGAAGGCGCTTTCGGAAGCGCTTGACGCAGACGCAACGGAGTTTGGCCTTTGGGAGGCTGGCCCGGAAGCCGTTTCGCAATTTTTCACCGCTGGCCTCGTGAAGGGCGTGGGCGGCAAGGTGCTGTCCAAGATGTTCCCCGGAGCAGCCGGTGGTATCGCAAGGATCGGCGAGAACGCCATTGCTCGCGCCACGGCGAAACTTGCTGCCGAAGTCGGCGAGGAAGAAGTAACCGAGGCCACCACCTTCATGGGGCAAGAGGGCATCCGGCAGCGGGTTGGCCTGCGTGATGACGCGCCAACGCTGCGCGAGTTCGCCAACACGCAGGCGGGGCCGGTTGCCGTTGGTTCCGTGCTTCAGATCGGAGGCATGAGCGCGGCAGAACGTGCCAACGCATGGCGAAAGGGTATCGGCGGCGACACGTTCGTTGACGAAACCGTACAGGCTGACGCTTCGCAAAGCCAGCCTGCGCCTATCCCGACGAACAAGCCCATCAACCTCCTGATCCCCGAAGTACTTCCGCCAGAGCAAAACGCGCTTCCATCCGGGGGGCAGTATGCCCTTCCAGAGGGAACGGGCGCTATGCCGCACGGAACAGACGCGACGGGCATTTCCCCTATCCCCACCAAGGCAGACATGCCTTCAGGCCCAACCATCGCCATGCAGCCAACGCTTGCGCTTCCGCAGGATGCGACTGACGCGCCAGCAGGCATGTGGCCGGGTGGCCGAAGCCAGCTTTCCTACCCATACGGCGGAGGCATGCGAAACGACATCGCAGGCGTTGCGCCTGAAGAAGTCATGCCTATCGGCGGCCCGAACGAACAGCACAAGGCATTCGTCGCGGAGGCCCTGAATAGCGGGAAAGAGATTCCGCTGGACGTCCTCGCGTCTTATGGCATGGCGGATCAGCAGGCACAGGAACAGACGCTGGCCGACGAGTTGGATGCGCTCCCGTCCATGGACGATCCGGAAGACGTGTTCGCGCCCGTATCCCCTGCGCCGACGATGGCAGCCGCTGAACAGAACGTTGCCATAGAGCCGCAGGCTGTAGAGCCTGCTGCGCAAGGCATGGCCCAATCCCCATCCATTGGCGGATTCGACCTCAAGCCAATTTCCGACAAGGCGTTCGTCGTCACTGGCGATACCAAGCCGATCAAGGATCAACTCAAATCCGCTGGCGGCAAGTGGAACCCCAAGCACAAGGGGTGGATGTTCAGCAACAAGCGCAAGGATCAGGTTAACGGAATCCTTGTCGCCATTGGCGGACAGAAACACGAACAGCGAGAGATTAAGCCGTCTCCGCTTGATGCGTTTGAGCAGAAGGGCATTGAGCCGTGGCAGGTCACGCAAACGGAGTGGCTTGACATCATGCGCGGGCACCACGAAGCCCTCGGAGAAGAATCTCGCCCCGAAGTCGAGCACAAGGAATATCATCGTTCCGTCGTTAAGGACGCGATCGAACAGGGTCGCCGAGTGCCTGACGCCGTGTTGCAGGACTACCAAGAGTTCACGACTAGGCCAACCGCAGCCGCACCGGAGGTGCGCAATGAAGCGCAGCCTGCTCAAGAGGCTGCGCCGTTGGAACAGCCTGTCGCGCAGGAAGACGTTTCGTCCAAGATCGACAACGCCAAGCGCAGGCTGCGCGATGCCATCAATGACCTGAAAAGGGCGCAGTTCTCCAACAAAGATAAGCGCGACGAGAAGGCGCAGAAGGTTGCGCAGATCGAGGGCGAGATTCGCAAACTGCGCGACACGGTTTTCAACGAAGAACAGCCCGTGGCCGCCAAGCAGGAAGAGCATGGCGTCACACTTGACGAAGCACGCAACACCCTGGCGAACCTGAAAGTCGAGCTCAGCAAGCAGGGCCAAGAATCGCAGGTTCACGATGCGCGCCTCATGGACAAGGTGAAGCAGTACGAGAGCCTTGTGTCTGAGCTTGAGGCCGAAGAATCGCGGCCTGCAGCCAAGGAAGAAATTGCCAGCCCAAAGGCAGATGCGGTAGAATCCAAGCAGGAAGAATCCCCCAAGGAGGTGGATAATGGAACTGCATATGAAGAACCCAGACGAGTGCCCGCAGTGGAACGCGCGACTGACATGGCTGATGGACAACCAGCCGGATCGACTGCGGGAAATGTTCAAGAATCCGAAGGAACTGATGAGGCACCTGGACGAGCAGACGGCGCGCGCAGTGTGGGTGGAGATGCGCGAAAAGGAAGCGGGGACGCCAGAGGACGTAGCTCGCGAAATCAGCATGGCGATGGTAGCGCCAGCGGACGGGCCGGAACTGAACAGCGAGAATCCGCCGGAGCCGATGCCGATGGAGGAGCGCAAGAAGTACCGGACCTGGGCCGCCAATCTGCCGGACAGAACGCACAGAACCACCGTGTAGCCGAGGGCGACACCATTGTCCCTGGCGGCACCGTAGCGCGCGCCAAGGCCAACATCGCCGCAATCAAGCTCCTCAAGGAACTGCAGGCGGAAAATCGCGCTGCCACGCCAGAAGAGAAGCGCGTCCTGACGCAATTCACCGGGTGGGGCTCACTCGCGCAGGAAGTGTTCAAGCCCGAGTTCGACAACGCCGCCGAGTATGAAGGTAGGTATGGTCGCCCATATCCGAGCCTGACCTACAACCGCCAGGCTTCCGAAGCGTACGACAAGTGGAAAGAGCGGTACGGCAAGGCCCTGCATCCTGCTCTGGGCGGCATGATGACGGCAGAGGAGTGGGACGCTGCGAAGAAGTCCACCCTCAATGCCCACTACACAGACCGCAGCGTTATCAACGCCATGTGGAGCATGGCCGAGCGCATGGGCTTCACTGGCGGGCGCGTCCTTGAGCCGTCTGCTGGCACCGGGCTTTTCTTCGGCCTCATGCCGGAGGGTATCTCCGAGAAGTCCAGGCTTGTCGGCGTCGAGCTCGACTCCATCACTGGCGGCATCCTGCAGAAGCTCTACCCCGATGCCGACATCCAGGTTACGGGCTTTGAGAACGCCAAGCGGATCGGCGACAATTCCTTTGACATGGTTATCTCCAACTTCCCCTTTGGCAGCTTCCAGGTCTACGACAAGGCCCGACCAGAGTACAGCAAGCAGTCCATCCATAACTACTTCTTCTCGCGCGCCATTGACGCCGTGAAGCCTGGCGGCCTTGTCATGGGCATCACCTCGCACTTCACGCTGGACGCTGGCGGAACCGGGAAGGTTCGCGAAATGTGGGGCCAGAAGGCTGACCTTGTGGCGGCGGTGCGACTGCCCGGCACGGCGTTTGAGAAGAACGCCGGGACGCAAGTCACCACCGACATCATCATCTTGCGCAAGAAGACCGACACGCCTTACCAGGGCGAGCAGTTCCGCCACCTTGCGGAGGTGCAGACACCCGAGGGCCCCACTCAGATCAACGAATACTTTGTACAGCACCCTGAAATGGTGCTTGGCGAACACTCGCTGCAGGGCTCCATGTACGGCGGCAAGGACGAGTACACCTTGAAGCCGTCCAAGGGCGAATCCCTCGACGCCGCCTTGAAGCGCGTTGCCGAGCTCCTGCCGCAGAATATCGCCGGGCGTGACATCGCCGTGGCGAATGATATTGCGCCTGTCCAGGCTGCCGACGACGGCATGCGCGAGGGCACCATTGTCGAGAAGGACGGCAAGGTGTTCATGGTGGTAGACGGCGCGCTTGAAGCCCCAGAGTGGGCGAGCAACGCCAAGAAGGCTAGCCAAGCCAAGGCTTACCTTGGCGTGAAGAGCGCTGCGCTTGAGCTCATCAACGCTATGAACACGGAATATGGCGACGCCAACGTCAACCGCCTTCGCGCCAGGCTGAATGAAGTCTACGACGCCTACGTCAAGGAGCATGGCCACATCAACAAGCGTGGCAACAAGCACCTTGAGGATGACCTGGAGTTCCCGACGGTGGCGGCACTGGAAACCATCGGCCAGATCCCTGTTGACAAGAAGTTCCAGACTGGACCGAAGAAGGGCCAGAAGTACACCGTCAGGGAGAATGTTTTCTCCAAGGCGGACATTTTCAGCAAGCGTACCATCTACCCATTCACCGAGCCCACCACCGCCGAGAGCCTGTCGGATGCGGTGAAGATCAGCCGCGTATACCGTAACGGCGTGAATGTACCCTACATCGCCAGACTGCTGCGCATGGACGTGGAAGACGCCCGCGCCGCGCTCCTCAAAACTGGCGATGTTTTCGAGAACCCCGAGAACGGGCTTGTCGAGCCCAAGGACATCTACCTTTCCGGCAACGTGCGCGAGAAGCTGCGCATTGCCGAGCGCGCCGCCGAGGACAACCCGGCGTACATGGGCAACGTGGAAGCGCTGCAGAAGGTAATGCCCGAGCGCCTTTCCATCGACGCCATCCATGTGCGGATCGGTTCCGCCTGGGTGCCTGCTGAGATAATGAAGAGCTTCATGGAGCACATCGGCATCAGCTACCCGCGCGTAGAGCGCATCCGCATAGATGGCGAAGAGGGATCCACTCAGTGGGAGGTTTACGGCACACCAGGGGCTGACGCCCGCAACAGGTGGGGCGTTGACGGGGCAAGCGCGCTTGACCTGGTGCGCGACTCGCTGAACTTGAAACGCGCCGAAGTGTTCGATACCGTCTACGAGGACAACAAGAGCAAGCGCGTCAAGAACCCGCAGAAGAGCCTTGCCGCCCAGGAGAAGCAGCGCGCCCTGCAGGAGGAGTTCCGCCGTTGGGTGAAGGAAAACGACGAGGCAGCCAAGAAGGTCGAAGATGTCTACAACGACACTTTCAACGGCCACGTCGCGCGAAAGTTCGATGCCCCCGACATTAAGTATTACCCTTGCGCTTCGCAAACCATAGAACTGCGCGAAAACCAGAAGATTGGGGTTTCCCGCGCACTGCAGGAATCGACCCTGCTTGCCCACGGCGTGGGCTCAGGAAAGACCTTCCTGCTGATCACCCTGGCGATGGAGATGCGCCGCCTTGGCACCGCCAAGAAGCCCTGGATTGTCGTGCAGGGTTCGACGCTGCCGCAGTTCGCCGCGTCCTTCAAGCGCCTGTACCCTGGCGCGCGCATCCTTGCCCCCAACGAGGAGCAGCGCAAGGCCAAGAATAGGCAGCGCCTCCTTGCTCAAATCGCCAGCGGAGATTGGGATGCCGTCATCACCCCGCACGGCTTCTTCAACTCTATCTCCATCGACCCAGAGAACGAGGCACGTTTCATCAACGAGCGCATCGAGGAGTTTGAAGAGCAGATCCGCGCCGACTACGGCGACAAGGCGCTGACCAACAAGCGCGATAACAATCCCACGGTCAAGGCCATTCAGCGCAAGATCGAGAAGATGAAGGTCCGCCTGCAAAAGCTGACCGACACCAAGAAGGACGCCAACATCTTCTTCGAGCAATTGGGCGTGGATGCCCTCATCATCGACGAAGCGCACGCCTACAAACGCGGCGACTTCTACACGAAGATGGATAATGTGAAGGGCCTGGACCGTGATTCCTCGCAGCGCTCCATGCAGATGCTCATGAAGTCCCGCCACGTGCAGGGTAAGACCGGGGGAAAGAACGTCGTCATGGCCACCGGGACGCCCATTTCCAACACCCTCACGGAAATGTGGACCATGTTCCGGTACACCCGCCCCGACCTGTTGCGCGCCTTCGGCGTCGAGCAGTTTGACGACTTCGCATCCACCTTCGCCGACACCACCGTCTCGCTTGAAGAAACCTCTACTGGTGACTTCAAGGACGTGGAGCGCTTCAACCGCTTCGTGAACGGTCCCGAGCTGCTGACCATGTGGCGCATGGGCGCAGACGTGGCCATCACCGAGAACCTGAACTACATCAAGGGACTGCCCAAGCTGGCTGGCGGAAAGGTTCAGGAAGTGGCCGTCGAGCGTTCCGAGGCGCTTACCAACTACATCCGCTCTTTGAAGGCCGAGCGCGACGCCTGGGACAAACTGTCCGGCAAGGAGAAACGCGAGAGCTCGCATGTGCCGCTGGTTATCTACGGCAAGGCCAAGAAGGCTGCCATTGACCTGCGCCTTGTTGACGCAGACCTGGCGGACACGCCAGGAAGCAAGGCCAATGCGGTTGTGGATAGCGTGTTCGAACGCTGGCAGCAGCACAAGGACACCAAGGCCGCGCAAATCATCTTCTCTGACATCTTCCAGAGCAGCGACAAGCGCTTCAATCTGTTCCACGACATCCGCGACAAGCTGATCGCCAGGGGCGTGCCCGCTGGCGAAATCGCCATCATCCACGACTTCAAGACAGACGACGCGCGCGGAAAGCTGTTCGACAAGGTGAACGCTGGCACCGTGCGGGTGCTCATGGGCACCACGGAAAAGTTGGGCGTTGGCGTCAACGTGCAAGAGCGCCTGGTGGCTGCCCACCACATCGACGCACCCTTGCGGCCGATGGACTTTGAGCAGCGCAACGGGCGCATCCGCCGCCCTGGCAACATGTTCCCCGAGGTGGAAGTCTTCGCCTACGGGACCAAGAACACGCTGGACTCCGTGACCTTCCAGCAGCTTATCGCCAAGCAGAAGTTCATCAACCAGATGATGCGCGGCGACATAGGCAACCGTGTTTTCGAGAATCCCTTTGACGAGGTTCAGTCCACCTTTGAAGACATGATGGCCGCCTTCTCCGGCAACCCGCTTGCGAAGGAGAAGATGAAGCTGCAGGCCGACATCCGCCGCCTGGAATCCCTGCACAGCGCCTATACATCGCGCCTGTCAAACATGCGCTACGAGCTCAGGCACGCCAAGACCATGCTTGACGGCGCGCAGAAGCAGCTTCCCAAGGATGAGAAGGCCGTGGCCTTCGTCGAAAAGAACTTCCCTGGCGGGAAGGTCGAAAACCGCAAGAAGATCATGCAGGCCATTGGCGAATGGCTGGAACCTGCCGAGAACACCGCCGTTCAGAGTATCGCCGACGTGAAGAGCCAGGACCACTGGCGCACGCTGAACCCCAAGAAGCTCAGCCAGACACGGACCTTCGTGCTTGGCAACGGGATGAAAGCGGAAGTCACCGTCACGCCTGGCGTTTATTTCGACGGCGAAGGCAAGGTGGAAGAGCGTTACGCCATGACGAGCTATGAGCTCGCCGGGCCTCACGGCATCGAGGACAGCCAGTCGTTCACAGGCGCATCCGGCATGATGACACGCGTGGAGAACTTCCTGTCTCGCGTCATGGACCGGGTGAAGATGACCGAGAAGCGCATCGCCAACCAGCAAAAGCAGATCGCTTCACTTGAGGCAGAACTGAAAAAGCCGTTTGAGCAGGCCAAGGAACTTGACCAGGCGCGCACGCGCATGGACGAGATCGAGGCCGCGCTTGCCGCTTCCGCCAACGAAGACCTTGAGGCTGCCAAGGCTTCCCGGGAAGAGCAACATGGCGAAGCCGGCGACACCGAGAAGGAAACAAAGAAGCCTGCTCCCGAGCGCAATCCTACGAGCCTTGCTGACGCATTGCGCAAGGCAAAGAGCGCGCGTGAAGCCGTAAAGTATGTGGCGAATACCACCACAAACGAGAGCTATAGGCTGATCGCCAACCGCGTCATGGAAGACCTTGGCGCAGATGTTGAACTTGTTGTTGTTGATCCTGGCGTGAGCGTCAAGGGTGGCGTGCCCACCAGCCTTAATGCTGCCGCTGGCGTTTATCGTGACGAAGGTGAAGGCAAGCGCAAAGCAATTTTTCTGCGAAGTGACGAGTTCGGCGAACACGGCATGCACGAAGAAACAGTGCTTCATGAGGCACTGCACGCTATCACGCTTCAGAAGATCGCCGAAGGCAACCTTGTGAAGAACAAGGGCACAGCGCTGTTCGATGCCGTACAAGACCTGTACAGGCTTCAAAACGCCGTTGTTCGTGAGCTTAACAAGCGCGGCGAAGGCGGAACGGCGACTGAATACGAAAAGAAGCTGGTTACGCAACTTGCAGTTTCGGACGTGAAAGAGCTTGTATCGTGGGGCATGACGAACAGGCAGTTCCAAGACATGCTTGAATCTATCCCCTATGAAGGCAGCAACGCCTTCACGCGCTTCGTCGGTTCCGTGCTCAAGGCGCTTGGCATCAGCAAGAATCAGCGCAATGCGCTGACAGAGCTTGTGCGCGTGACTGATGCCATTGCGTCAGCAAATAGCATTGTAAATCAGCGCTACTTGCGCGCTTGGCACGCCAAGGCAGGCGGCATGAAGGCCGCAGACGTGCAGAAGGCGCTTGATCCGCTGCTTGGCTCCCTGTTCGCTGGCGTCAACGTCAAGGTGGTCCAGAGTGCGCAGGAACTGCCGGAAGTGTCCTACAAGCGCATGGTGGCAGACAACGCTACCAACGCCATGGGCGTACACCGCGGCGGGATCAACTACCTTATCGCCGACAACATCCCCACCGCAGAAGACGTCATGTTCGTGCTGAAGCATGAGCTTTTCCACGATGGGATGAGGAGGATGCGGGAGCGGTACGCCAAGAAGTACGGGCGCGACGAAGCGTTCAAGAAGATGAACCTCTTCCTTGACCTCGCGTTCGCGGCGAACAAGAAAGAAATACTCAAACTGGCGGATGCGTACCGTCACGACTTCCCAGACCTGTCTGAAGCTAAGAACCGCCGTGGGCTGACTGAAGAGTGGCTTGGGAACATGGCCCACGCCAACGCGCCGAAATGGTTTGACCGCTATGTGGCGGCAGTGCGCCAGTTCCTGCGTGCCGTCGCAGATCGTCTTGGCATCAAGCTGCGCTTCAGCGATTCTGAACTGCGCGACTTTATCCGTCGCGTACAATCCGAGACTGGCGATTACGGCAAGGACGGATCGGCATCATACGCCCGCCCCGAAAGCGCATCCACCGCCGGGGCCAACACGCCGGACGAGATAGCAGAAGCGCAGCGCATGTGGGCCGAGATGGGCACGGAGTCGCCGTATTTCAAGAAGTGGTTTGGCGATTCCAAGGTGGTGGACAATAGTGGGAAGCCGCTGCTGCAGTCTGGATTTCATAATATTCTGCGTCCAAACCAGGGCTTGGAGGACAGCACCACCGGAAAGTGGGAGATTGTAAGCACCAAGGAACTGCCGGATGACCCCAGACTCAAAAAACACAAAAGGGTTTTGCGCGTATGGGGTCTAGAAAACGAGCATGGTGACGCCATGGGGTGGGCCACGTTTTCAGAGGATGGGGAGCTCATAAAAACCGGGAGCGAATACATCACCAAGCCCACGCAAGCTGCTCTGGATCGCGCTGTCGAGGACGCAAGAAAAATAGCGGATCTCCGGAAAGCGCCGGGTTTCAGCGATGCTGACAAATACTACAGATTTGGGAGCCCCCCTGAAGACGGTCGGTCCAGGCACATAATCTCAGGAAAGAGGGAGCGTGGGGTTTCCGTATACCGCGCCGTAGCCAACGTGTTTGGTAACTACAGTAGAGACCCTGACATAGCTTTCCCCTATTACGGGATGTCTCTTTTTGACAGGCCAATATATGAGGTCGAGGGAAAGAGAGTAGGAAAAGGGTCGGACGGAGAGCCTGTTTTAAAGGACGTGCAAATAGTAAGACAGCTACCTACGCCAGATGTCGCTGAGATGTATGGCATCAAACTTATGGACGCCAACGATCCGCGCATTTCCTACATGCGACCAGAAGGCATGCCTTCCGCCAAGGAAGTTGCACAGGTGTTCGACGGCTTCGAGACTGGCGACATTGGAGAGCTTGGACCGCTTCTGCGCCTCCCACACTGGCTGGCGAAGAAGGTTCCTAGCCTGCGCAAGGTTGTAGACCGCCAGTTCGAGCGTGAAGAGCGCCGAAGCTCCGCGCTTTCGCAGAGCATCGAAGCCATGCCTGAATTGTTCGGTAAGGACAGACTGAAGGGCGAGGAACGCCAGAAGCTGATTGAATTCCTGTGGAAGTGGGACGGGAAGAAGGTCAAGGCGCTGGAGAACACGCCCAAGTTTGTACCCGTTGAGAGCAAGTCTGCTGAGAAGATGAGGGAGGCGCAAGCTATCCTCGCCAGAGCCAAGGCAGACGTCATGAGCGAAGGCTTCTCTGAAAACGACTTGCAGAACGACACAGCAATGGCGCACGGCCTTGAGCGGCAACTGACACGCGCCGAGGCAGTTGCGTGGCCGAAGGTGGCGATGATTGGCGGGTACAGGCTGGCGACAAACCGTGAGGTTCTGGAGGCAAGCCAACACCCCGCGGCAAAGGCACTTCTTGCGTATAAGCAAGCGCAAAGCGCAGCCGCTAAGATTCGGCCTGCACTGCGTGCAAACCTGAAGAAGAACGAGGAGTGGGACAAGGCATATGCCGAATGGGTGAAGTCCGAGGGCCTTTCCGGGAAGGTGGCTTCAGCCGCCATCAATGTGCGCAAGGCACTGGATGACGCTTTCGTGCGCGGATACAACAGGCTCGCGCTCATGGCGGAAACGCCGGACACCATGCTCGAAGAAATGCGCAGCCTGTTCATGCACCTCGACAACTACATGCCGCACAGCCGCACAGGGGCCTACGGCGTCGCCGTGTACGACAAGGACGGTGAAGCCCTGTACCGCGAGCACTTTGACGCGCCAAACAAGGCTGTGGCGAAGATTCGTGCTGACAAGCGCCTGAAAGAGCTTCGCAAGAAATACCCGGAAGCCGGTCGCTTTTGGGCTGGCGTGAACAAGGGTATGCCAGAAGAGATTTACGAGCAGTTCCTTTCCATGGACGCCATGGAAAAAATGCTGTTCGCGGCGGTGGACAAGTCCGTTGACGACGCTGCCGTGGCCGCAGACCTCAAGAAGGGCATCACCATGGCGGCCAGCGACGAGTTTAAGGCGCGTGGCTGGCTCTCGCACTCCATCGGTCGCAAGAACGTGCCGGGCTTCGAGCGCGAGAACATCGAAAAGGTTCTGTTCGACTACTTCGCTGGACACCACGGTTTCCTTGAGAAGGTCGATGCCGCACGCGACATGGCGAGTGCGCTGAAGAAGATTGACCCGAAGACGAGGCCCAACGAGCACGCATACGTCGTCCAGTACGTGAAGGATATGCTGCGCAACTCCGACAAGATCGACCGGGTTGTTGGCAACATCAAGGCACTGGCGTTTGTTTGGTATCTTGGCGGGGTCATGAAGACGGCAGCCGTGAACGCCACGCAGAACATTGTGTCCGGCGCTCCCACGCTTGGCCTGTGGACGAAGGGAAGCAGCCACGTTCGCATCTTCGACGCTGCCATGCGTAGCGTGGTCAAGGGCAGACTGTCTGAAGACGAACAGCGGCTCGTCAAAGAGCTTCACGAGAATGGCCTTACGCAGGCGAACCTGATCCGCGAGGTTCAGGGCCGTGTGTCAGGAAAGTTCGGATCGGTAGGCAACCGAGTCATAAGCGCCCTTGGCTGGCCCATGGCTGCTGCGGAACGATTCAACCGCGTGTCGCTCGCATTGGCGGCCTACCGCGCCGCTCGATCCGGAGCCTTGAACGACAAGGCTCGTTCCGAGTTCGGAATAGCGGGGAAGGCCGACTACGAGCAGGCGAAGGCGTTCGCCGAATCCATCGTCCGTGACGCGCACTTCGTTTATGGCAAGAGCAACCTTCCGCAGCCTCTGCGCTCTTCCAAGGCTGGCCGCGTGGCCTCTGCCGCCTACACGTTCCGTAGCTTCAACCACAACATGCTCGAAATGTGGGCCAACGCGCTGGTCAGGCACGGGTGGAAAGACGGTGGCAAGGCCGTCCTGTCTTCCATGGCGGGGACGATGGTTCTTGGCGGGTTGCGGGCGGCTCCATTCTTCGCAACCGCCATGGCGCTGACGAACTGGCTTGCCCCCCTGTTCGGCGGTTCCGGCGATGACGACTGGCTCGAAAAGATCGCCAAGATGCTGCCAAAGGCCGACTGGATGCGGGACATGATCCTGTTTGGAGTGCCGTCGCTTGCAGGCGTTGACATCGGCGGTTCGCTGCGCCTTGAAGCCCCGATGGTCGACCGAAACGCCAAATATCGCCATGGCGACATACTTGGCGACATTGTGGGTGAAGCGCTTGGCATCCCCTACGCCCTTGTTCAAAGCGTAGGACGTGCCAAGTCCGCAGTAGAGGCTGGCGCACCTGCGCGGGCCGTTGAAGAAATCGCGCCTGTCGCACTGAAGAACGCCATGGCAGCTTACAGGCTTTCCACCGAGGGCGCACACAGCATCACTGGCACGCCGATCAAAGACCCGTTGACGCAGAAGCCTAAAACGCTGTCGGCGACAGAAGCCGTCTTTAAGGCTCTCGGTTTTCAGGCCGTGAGCCAGACAAAGGCCAGCCTGACGCAAAACGCCGTGGACAGAACGGAAGCGGTGCGTGCGGATAAGGCCAATCTCTTGTCCAACAGGATCGCCAACGCTGCGCGTGACAACAACATCGACGCAGTAAAGGCCAACCTGCGGGCGTGGAAAGAATGGAACGCCAAGGCAAAGTCCGATGGGAAGCCTTCCTTGCTCATCCTTCCGCAGGACATGAAGGCAAGGCTTCGCGCACGCCTAGCAGAACGAAAGACGTCTCCGCGTCAGGCATTGAGAATCATGCAGATGATAGACGCCTACGGAAAGTAGTTGCACAGGTTGTGTTCCTGATGTAACATTCTCCTCGCATCCTCTCCGCGTAGCTCGGCAGACTCCACCACCAGAACCCCCCGGTCGCTCCTGCCGGGGGGTTCGCCGTTCTGTCGCACGCGGTGACGGATAGGTTGCAGCGGGTGGTGTTCCACACGCTCAGGCACACGTTTGCAAGCTGGATGGCGATGGCTGGCACGCCGCTCCTGACGCTTAAAGAGCTTTTGGGTCACAAGACGCTGGCGATGGTGGCGCGGTATGCCAAGCTGATGCCAAGCACCACTGGAGACGCCCTGCGCGGCGTGTTCAAGTGACATCGTGAAGAAGCCCGTCAGATTGGCGTCTGGCGGGCTTCAAGAGTGAGGTAAGGGGCCTTTGGAGTTTGTCTCCGTTGCACGCATCCTGCGCGGTGTTTGTCTCATCCGAACAGGTCTACACGGAAGCGGTAGCGAATTGGTCGGAACGACTGGATTTGAACCAGCGACTCCCTGCTCCCAAAGCAGATGGGCTTCCACTGCCCTACGTTCCGTTTTGTGCGTGGAAAGTATTATGTCATGCGATCTTTGTTATTGCAAGCTGCTTCCTTGAAGAACGAGAAGGTGAAGCACCCTATGCGGAGATGCGATGGGAACAGCCCCGGCGTTCCGGGTCGGTATGCAAGACACCACGTCATGGGGTGGAAGCTGATTTCGAAGCGTTCGATGGACATGGAGCTATCTCCAATATTTGGGCTTGCGCTCTTTCAGGTTGCGCTGAAGGCACCTTGGAACAGCATCTTTCACCGCGCTGTCGAGCAATGAACACCACGGCTCATTGGGGGTGCGAGATTTTTTCATGGTCTTGCACAGGTGTTTACACCCTTCGCACAAGTCAAACGGCTTTTTAGTAGCTGGTGACATATCTACGCCTCCTCCTTGAGCTTGGATATGGTCGCGGGCAGGATATGGCGCAGGTCATGAAGCACCATCACTCTTTGATGTCCATGCTGCGCAAGCAGTCGGGTCGGCGTGGCAGCTTTCTACGCAACGCACACACCATCTGCTCGTAGATGGACTGGCTTTCCGCTGCATCGGCTGGAACACCAGTTTCCATCCATCTTTGAACATTATCGACCTGCCGTTGTGGTGCGGCCTCAAGGGTGGCGAGGCGCCATCGCAACTCGTGCGCCTCGCGGATGCAGGAGCGGGCGAGGGCGGCGTAGTCTGCGCTCGCATCCTCTACCTCGTCGCCCGCCTCAATGCACGCGATGACGTGGGCGCACTTGCCGCACCAGCACGGCTCGCTCGATACGACTTGCACCCCATACCGCGAACGCAGCAGCCCAAAACACAGCGGCCTCGCTTCCACGACCGCCCACCGATGCGCCGGGGCGAAGTTCCGTCCGTCGTTCGTGGGCGCACATGCCCATCGCTCATTTTGCCAAGGGGTCATTCCCACACCTCCGTGAGCTTGCCCGGTGTGCCATTATTCTTGAAGTCAACTCTGGCATCGAATCTGCCGTTACTCTTGTATCTCACGTGGACGTCTGCCAGCCTCTCATGGGCTAGCGTGCGGAAAGACAAGCGCCATTGCAGTTCCTCTATCATCTTGAACGGGCACGGCGCGACGAATGCGGTCAGCAGGAGGTACGCCCACCACGCGAAGACAGCCGCAGTCCCGAAGAACAGCCACCACGGGCCGTGCATGGACAAACACGCGTCGGCTATCTTCACGAGATATGAGGGGACCACCCAAGTACCCCACACCCAACCGAGGGACATGATGACTTTGCGGTCGTTCACGACTCCACCTCGAACCCTGCGGCGCGGAATGCGAAAATCGCAAAGTCTTTGGAGTGTTCGCACCCCGCGTCGATTCCGTGGGCAAAGAAAAGGCCGTCTGCGATGGACCGCGCCGCCGCCCCAACCTGCTCCGGCGTCACGACGCGGCGGTTCCAGTCGCTTGGCTGCGCCTCTGCGGTGCACCCTGAACACAACACCACCGTGTCAAAAACTACCTCTGCGCCTTTCGACCCGCAGTACGGGCACGGCTTAAGCTCGGAACTCATGCCGTCTTCACGCTCCTTCGGCGCAGCCACGCCTCTATCTTGTCAATAAGGTACAGAACCTTGCCTTCGGACTTCACGTATTCCGGCCCCTTGCCTTGCGTTCGCCAGTTGGCGAGCGTTCCGGCGTCGAGGTTGTAGACCTCTTCAACCTGCTTCGGCGTCAACGCCTTACGCTTCAATGGCGTGTTCATCCTATTCTACTCCTCTCTCGTTCAACCAGCTTCCACGGCGAAGGATCTGTTCTGTTGTTTTCGTGTTTCGTTCGCATCCGATGCAGCACTCAGTCGTCCCGCATGGAAGGTTGAGTGCCGTAAGGCGTAGGCGCTCGCACGTCTGTAGCTCGTTGCCCTTGGCGACGACCCAAGCGTTCGGGTCATGTGCAGCCAGCTTCAGCGCCCTTGAGACCCTAGCCTGCTCGCGCTTGTAGGCCCTGATGCGTTCGCCATGGGCAGCGTAGTAGCGGCTCCACAACCTTTGGCGATACTCGAAGTGCGTGTCGCGGTATTCCTTGCGATACGCCCTCACCTTCTCTGAATGCGTCCGCTGGTAGTGCTTCGCTGCGCTGTTCCACTGCTGGCGACGGCGATCGGCGCTACACTCTGGACAACGCTTCTTTCGATTTGTGGGGTGTTCAAAGCTCTTTTGGCAGTCTACGCAGACAGGCACAGCCCGGTACCTCCTGGTGTGATCAGGTCTGCGGCGTCCAAATACATCTTCCAACCTACGCCTGAAGGGTCAGACTTGGGGTCATGCTCAAGCGCTACGATCTCCCATGCGCGAGCCAGCTTGTCCCACGTTTGTGCGAGGTATCGCCAGCAGCGACCGGACACGCCATGCGTGGAACGGATGTCGTTCAGCAGCGTGTCGAGACACCACAGCCACGAGCACATGTTGGACGGCGTTGTCGTACCGAGGCCGCCCGTGTGCTTCGTAAGGATGGCGTTCAATTCTTTGGAAACGAGGTCGCAGTCACGGAGCATGCCAGCGGAAAGCGGTTCCTTTCCAACGTTCATGGCTTCCATGCAGTTGTTTTTCCAGTGCTCAATCTTCGCCAGTTGATCCATGGCGGGCTTCTGGTCTTTGAGAACCTTCTTGAGCGTGTCAACGACAAGCTCGATTTCCATGAGCACGGTGATGGCGCGAGTGCGAGCCTTCAGTGCTTCGATCTGTTCAGGAGTCTTTCTTGCAGCCACGGCGTTCATCCTCCACTTCGATTTTCGCTCCGCATGTCGGGCACTGGCAATATTGCGCCTTGAACTTGCACTTGTGCTCGCAACGCGGATTGTAGCATTTTCCGACTGGCAGCCTTTTCTTCTCACGTTCTGTTTGGCAGAAGACGATCAACTTCCCACCTCCGGCCCGAACAGTAGTCGGGCGAGAATCAGCCCGATGATGATGCGCAGGGGCATTAGACGTCCTCCGGGAACGGCGGAACAGGCATCCAATGCGTTGGCTGGTACAGAACCTCGCCGTCGTTATCCCCGAACCATGCACCGTTCTCGAATTCTGCGGCCGCCAGCCAGCGCCCTCGTGTAGGGTCGTCGTGGGCAAAGCCGGTAACCAGCACTACACAATTGCGAGGCGCGGTTTCGATGGGTTGCCAACTCATGCCCCAACCTCCGGTGCTTCGGTCCACGGTGCCCACAGGCTTCTCCTTCACGGCTTTCAACGCCGCCTCCTTTATCATCTCCAGTCCCCGGATGTATTCCCTCACCTCGTCCAGCGCGGCCTTGCTCTTCGGCAACGTGTGCCCCGCGAACAGGGCGTCGACAGATGCGGGACGGGTCATGCGTCACCTCTGGCTTTGAGCATGGCGTTGCGTAGCAGTCCTTCGACATACGCCTTTCCGAAACCGTTATTTTCTAGGCATTCCAACGCTGCTTCTGCGGCCTCGTACATCTCTGGCGCGGCGGCTATGAGATGGGCGTCTGCTTCGCTGGCGCACTCGATACACATATTAGGCGTTTCACCGACACGCGCCCCATCGCCGTCGAACTCGACCTTTCGGTCGGCAACGAAGCACCCTTGTGGCACAACAAACCACGGCCCCGGCGTAAACTTCGCGATCATGCTTCACCTCCCGTCTCAACGGTCTTCTCCGTCTCGAACTTCTGCACCTTGACCGACAGGCCGCCCGCCTTCGTCGTCTCGACAAATGCCTCTGCGCCGCACTGGAAACTGAACGCGCAGGAATCGAGCTTTTCGTGCTTCGTTGCCGTCACAGCACACGCAGCAAGGTGAAGCGCACGCTCGGCGGTCATGTCGCCATATGTCGTCACGGTGATACGCATGGCTATTGGCCTCCTCCGCCAGAGTTTGTTAACCACATGCTGCAAGCAGATCGGTGCATTCTGCGCGACTCTACACCGCCACTCCTTGTCTCGTCATGCGACTCTCCCAACATGAGATTCATGTTGTCGTCGTCGAGGTAGTAGTTCGCGTCAGGGAACACGCGACGAACCTGCTTCAACAGCTTATTCAGCGCGGCGATGTGCTTTTTAAACTCGCGCGCTGCGGTTGGCATGTGCTCGAGCAACAGGTCTTCGGCTGTCGTTCCGCGCTCTACTGCGTCGTCGACATCGTATTGCGTTATCAGCATCACTCCACCTCCGGGGCTACGGGCCACGGTGCCCACAGGTCATCAACGCGAGCGGGTACGTCGAAATCGTAAAAAACCCACCAACCATCCTTCGTGTATTGAGCGTGACCCATATTGAAGCTTCCGCCCTCGTCAGCGCACACGATGCACGGCTTGCCTTCCTCCGGCAGCGTCTCCGGCGTGCCGTCGTACCTCGTCCATGTCAGCGTTGTGGTGATGCTCATGCGTTGACCTCCATTAGCAAGGGAAGTATGTGCCATCGCAAAGGTCGTAGTACCGTGCACGGCCCACGAACTCGACGGTCTTTGTGGTGATGTCGCCACGCCTTTCGTGCCATGCGAGGTGCTGCTTCCTGCCGCGAGGTCTGATTACCTTGCCGCACAGAGGGCAGATGTCGTCATGCCGCCATTTGTTCTCCTGTGACGGCTTGAACCTCACAAAGGGGTGTGCATCGTCTGCATCCCACCGGCTAGCGTAAAGCTGCGCCTCGGCGCCCCCGGCATCGCGTTCCAGCCCCCTGATGTACTCTCGCACCTCATCCAGCGCGGCTTTGCTCTTCGGCAACGTGTGCCCTGCGAAAAGGGCGTCGACAGCGGCGGGGCGGGTCATGCGAAATGACCCCCTATCCGCTCACGGCGGCTGTACTCCTCTGGGCTGCACAGCCTTCGACCACACTCCGCGCATTCGTATGTGTCATTGCGCGTGTGCCCCCTGCTTGCCAGTCTCCCGTTGTGTGTGTAGGTGTCCTCGTCCCACGAATGGCGCACAGCAGCTTTTGGATGTTCGCTGCATACCGACGGCAATGTTTTGTCACTCATGCTTCACCTCTGGCCTTGCGCAGTGCTGTTCCGACTTCGCAGTCTGTGCAGTCATCCCCACCGCAGTGTGTCACGTCAGCCACCGCAGCGCAGGCCAACGTAAGTGCCTGATACATCTACGGCGCAGCGGCGATGAGCGCGGCGTTGGCTTTGGCCTCGGCTGTCACGCCGTCAGGAGTCGATACGATGCGGTTTCGCTGGCATTGACGTTCATGGCTTGGCCAGACCGAGTATGCGCAGGGATTCCCGCGATGGTCTAAAACTTCGTCCACCACCCACGGCCCCCGCGTAAACTTCGTCTCACTCATGCTTCACCTCCAACGCCAAGCAGTGCGTCCGTCAGATTGTCGATTGCCTGTCGCGCATCTTCGCCAATGGTGGCGTCTTGCAGCAGGTCGCCAGTGTGCCACACCACTTCGTCGGCGCACTCCGCAACCCGTATCAGCGCGGGCAGGGCGTTGAGCGCGGCGGCTATCAGCCTGATGTTGCCGGGGTCTGTTTCGCCGTTGAATCCACTGGCTTGGCAGACGCGGGGGTGGAGGCCGCTGTCGATGAAGACTATTGTGTCGAATGTTGCGACCTTGCGACCCTTGATGGTCGATGCCTCGTAAAGCTCTTTCAACTGCTGCAATGCGCTCATGCTCCCACTCCCATCGGTAAAACGCCCCTCAGCCCGTCCTCCGTCTCGACGAACACCACCTTGCGCCCGTCGACGAGTATTTCCCTGTTGTGGTCTACTGTGCCGTCGTCCCGCAGCGGCTCGGCTATGAGTTGCCACGGGTAGCTACCGTTGCGCCCTACGATGACGGCGCGGCCTCGGTGGGTCGATACGATGCGGCCTTGAAGGTGCATGGCTGCGCTACCCATCACGCTCACCGGCGTTCCATGCGGCGATGGCCTCTTGCCTCGCCTCAACAGCCTCCTCCGGAGTGTACCCGTAGTACCAATCTGTCGCCTTCTGGCAGTTGCAGCACAAAACCTGCACTGCTCCGGAGTCAAAACACAGGTCATCGACTACCACGTCGCTATCGCCGCACTCGCACGGCTTGAGTTCCTCACTCATCGTCCTCACTCCTTGCGCCCCTACAAGGCCGGGGCGTTGGCTCCGCTGGTTCCCATTAGCTTGATGAAGAATTGTGACCCGACATGACACTTTTGACAAGAAAAAATTGACAGAATAGGACAAAAAAAGGCCGCTCACGCGGCCTTTAGTCCCATTCGCTGGCGAAGCCAGCCATACTAGTGACGAATTCGCCGGAGCAAGCGCCCCAAGACTCGCAGCATCTCAACAGCCTGGAGATTCGGATTCAGGCATGCCCTCCGCGTGGCGAGTAGCTGCCACAATTATCGAGAGCGTCACTTTAAGTCAAGCGTAAAGTTGCAGCCATTGGCAATTTTCGGTTGACGAAGTTGACCAGGCGGGGATAACATTCGCCTCGTGGATTGACCCACAAGCAACATTTAAGCAGGAGCTACGTTATGCAGACCATGGAGATTCAGGTGTTGGCGCATGAGTTTATGGCCAACAAGCAGAAGATGGATGCGCTCAAGGAGCGCAACGCCGAAATCGCCCGCATTTTTTCAAGCGAAGCCAAGTTCGAAGCCGGGAAATCGACGGCTCATATCGTCGATGGCGAACTCGACATCAAGGTGACGCGCAAGGAGAACGTAACGTTCGACCAGAACGCGCTCAACGCAGCACGTGTGGAGCTTGGCGACGACACCTTCCTGAAGGTTTTCAAGTGGAAGTGGGAACCTAACAAAAAACAACTCGACGCCTTCCTTGAAATGGCACCCCCGTCGCAGTCTGACATGATCAGGCGCACCATGACCACCAAGCAGGGGCAGCCGTCTGTCGAAATCACCACCAAGCCGGAGAAGTAGCCATGTCACGATGGATCGTACAGCACATCAAACACTCCATGGAAACGATCGGTGGAACGCAGATTCCCGTAGCGCACAGCCATTGCATCCGCGTTCACATCGCCAAGGACATCGAAGCGCGAGGCTATCGAGCCTTGCAACACGGGCAAGTAGTTCGCCTGAACAGGCGGCCCATGCCCGGTGGAAGGGGGTAGCAATGTTCAAGATCATTTCTGCCGAAGAACGGATGCAGCAAGCAGGCATCAAGGGAGTCATCTTTGGCCCCAGTGGCGTTGGCAAGACGTCTCTGCTCTGGACTCTCGATCCGCAGACAACGCTCTTCGTCGACCTCGAAGCTGGCGGCCTGTCGGTTCAGGGGTGGGGTGGCGATTCTGTCGAGATACGGGACTGGGACACGGCACGAAACATCGCGTGTTTCCTTGGCGGCCCAGCACCGTCCGCCGCACCCAACGCCATCTACTCGCAAGAGCACTACAACTACGTCTGCCAGCAGTATGGCGATCCCGCCATGCTGGAAAAATACCAGACCATCTTCGTCGACTCCATCACCGTTCTCGGCAGGCTGTGCTTCAAGTGGGCACAGACGCAGCCTGAAGCGTTCTCGGAGAAGACGGGGAAGCCTGACACTCGTGGGGCCTATGGCCTGCACGGGCGGGAGATGATGCAGCTTCTGATCCACCTTCAGCACGTCAAAAACAAGCACGTGTGGCTGGTGGGCATCCTCGACCAGAAACAGGACGACTTCAAGCGCTGGTTCTGGCAGCCGCAGATCGAAGGCAGCAAGACCGGGCTGGAACTCCCCGGCATTGTCGATCAGGTCGTCACCATGACGGAGCTTCCGACCGAAGACAACACCGGGTTCTACCGTGCGTTTGTCTGCCAGAAGCCCAACCCGTGGCAGATGCCCGCCAAGGATCGCAGCGGAACACTTGACCTCGTGGAACCGCCACACCTTGGCAAGCTCATGGAAAAGATTCTCGCCGGTAAGCGCAAGCCCGTGGCGAGCTACACCTACAACCTGCCCACCAACGCACAGGAGGGGTAACGAAATGTCGAATTTCTTCAACTTCAACGACGCTGAAAAACAGTCCGGTGGCGAACTCATCCCCGACGGCGTGATCGTACCCGTCGTCATGAACATCAAGCCCGGTGGCGTAGGTGAAGGCGGATGGCTCACCGCGTCCAAGTCCAGCGACGCGGAAATGCTGAACTGCGAGCTGACCGTGTGCGACGGCCCCTACGCCAAGCGCAAGATTTTCACCAACATGACAGTCTCCGGCGGAAGCCTGAACGACAAGGGCGAAAGCAAGGGCGGGAACATCACCCGCTCGACGCTGCGAGCTATTCTCGAATCTGCGCGGAACATCAATCCCAACGACATGTCCGAGGAGGCCATCAACAAGCGCACGATCAGCGGCTTCGGCGACCTCAACGGCATCGTCTTCCTCATGAAGGTGGGCATCGAAAAGGACAAGACCGGCCAGTACGCCGACAAGAACAAGATCAAGACCATCATCACCCCGGACATGCGCCAGTACGCCGAAGGGTTCACCAAGGAAAAGCCGAACGAGCAGCCGCAGCAGGGGCCTGCTTTCGGCGGCGGCTTCGCCATGGCGCAGGCACAGACTCCTGCTTTCGGTGGCAACGCGCCTGCCCCTGCCCCCGCACCGGCCTTCGGCAGCGCTGCTCCGGCACAGGCCCCGGCTTTCGGCGGAAGCGCGACACCTCCGCCCCCCGTCCAGCCGTCTGAAAACTCCAACCCCGTCCCCGCGTGGGCGAAATAAGGAATCACAGCATGAGCAAGATCAACCGACATCATCTCGTTGAAAGCGTGTCCGAAAATCTCGGCGTGTCCCGCAGCAAGGCCGACAAGATGGTCAACTGCGTTCTTGACACCATCATCGGCAACCTCTCGGCAGGCTCCAACGTCGAACTGCGCGGGCTTGGCTCTTTCACTGTCAAACAGTTTGACGAGTTCAAGAGCCGCAACCCGCAGACAGGCGAGATGGTCACAGTGCCTCCGAAGCGACGGGTCAAGTTCAAAATGAGCGACAGCATCCACCGTTCGCTCAACGGCTAGGAACACGGCGCAAAGCCATGCCCCCCGGCTTCATAGGGGGGCAATACAAGGAGCAGCAGCATGAAAAAGTATTTGATCTTGGCGGCTGACGCCGCATTCATTGCACTTATCCTCGCCGGGTTCTATTTCGGGTCGGACGGCGCTGCCAACGTGGTGAAGTTCATCGTCTATGCCACGTTTATCTTCTCGCTCATCATTCTTTCCATACAGGAAAAGATTTCAAAAGCACCGTCAAAGCTGACCATGCCGCGATGGTACATCATCGCTGACATCGCGGTGTGCGTTTTTTTGATGGTATGGGCTGGCCACATGGTTCTTGCCGGACTGCACCTTGCGTCCATGGTGTTCATGTATGGTACCAGCCGCCACACAGAATCTAGCCTGAAGAACGAAAGCAATTGACGCAACCGGGGCCGTGAAAACACGGCCTTCAGGTTTTATGGCATTCATTCACCATCCCGCAGGAGCACGGGCATGATCCTCCGACCTTATCAAAAGCGTGCCGTTGAAAAGACGTGCAAGGCGCTTGACCAACATGGCGATACGCTGCTTGTCGCGCCGACAGGTGCGGGAAAATGCCTCGGAAGAGGCACGCCAGTAATGATGTTTGATGGAAATATTAAGCCAGTCGAAACCGTTGTTGTGGGCGACCTTTTGATGGGGCCGGACAGCACTCCGCGCCGCGTAGTTAGTACGTGCGCAGGAAGCGAGATGCTGTACCGTGTTACGCCGACAAAAGGCATGCCATACGTTGTGAACGAAAGCCATATCCTGAGCCTTCGTGACGTGCGCGGGTCGATAAAGAACATCCACGTCCTCGAATACTTGAACAAACCAATCGACTGGCGCGCCAACAATTTTGGGTGGCGCGTGCCGGGGGTAATGCGCGACGACAGAACCCCGGAACTTACGCCGATCAGTGTCAAACCCATCGGGGTTGGCGAATACTTCGGCTTCGAGCTTTCAGGCACAGATCGCCTCTTCCTTCTCGGCGACTTCACGGTGACGCACAATACGATCCTCATCGGCGCAGTCAACGGCGCTCGTGGCGGAAGAAACCTTATCTTGCAGCACCGGCAAGAGCTTGTCGAACAGAACGCCGTAAAGTTCCGGCGCGTCAATCCCAACACGCGCATCGGGCTTTTCACGGCAGACATGAAGACGTGGAACGGAGACACCACGTTTGCCATGGTGCAGACGCTCGTTCGCAACATGGATCACATGCCAACGTTCGATCGCGTCACAATCGACGAGGCGCACCACGCCACAAGCCCAAGCTACATCAAAATCCTTGAGGCCGTCAGAGATCGCAACCCCAGATGCGAAATATTCGGCGTGACGGCCACGCCAACTCGCGGAGATGGTGTCGGCCTGCGCAAGGTCTTCTCCAACGTGGCGGACAGCATCACCCTTGGCGAGCTTATCAGTCTCGGCTTCCTTGTTCGCCCGCGCACGTTCATTTGTGCGCTGGCTGGCACGAAAGAGAAGCTTGCGCAGGTCAAGCGCACTCGCTCCGGCGAGTATGACATGGATGAGGTGGCTTCAATCATGGACGTTTCAGTCCACAACGAGACGGTCGTCTCCAAGTGGAAGGAGATCGCCGGCGACCGCCGCACCATAGTCTTTGCCAGCACCGTCGAGCACGCCGCCCACGTCTGCGAGACGTTCCGCGCCGCTGGCGTCAACGCCGCCGTAGTCACCGGCAACACACCAAGTGGCGAGCGGGCCGCCATGATGAAGAGCCTTGCCACTGGCGACCTTCAGGTGCTGTGCAACGTTGCGGTGCTCACCGAGGGCACCGACATACCACCTGTATCGTGTATATTACTTCTACGTCCATGCTCAAGTAAAAGCGTTTTGGTGCAGGCAGTTGGAAGAGGTCTTCGTACTGTTAACCCTGAAGAATATCCAGGTGTTACAAAAAAAGACTGCATCGTCATAGACTTCGGAAACAGCCTTGCCACGCACAAGACGCTTGAAGTGCGCAGCAAGCTCGACGATCGCCTGAAGATGTGCCCAGCATGCCAAGGCCGCGTGCCATGCACGGAAGAGGTGTGCAGCCTCTGCGGACACGAGTTCAAGGGCGACGGCAAAGAGGTCATCATTAAGACCGCCGGCAGCGACGAAGAGACTGAAGAGGTCATAACCAACATCGAACTGATCGAGGCAAACCTTCTCGACCAGTCGCCGTTCAAGTGGATCGACCTCTTCGGGTCAAGCAAGGTCATGATCGCGTGCGGATTTGACGCTTGGTGCGTCGTGGCCAGCGCTGACGGTGAAAACTGGCACGCACTTGGCAAGCTCAAAGAAGACAAAGCCATGCGACGCCTGCAACTTGGCGACCGCCATGTGTGCTTGTCTGCGGCGGACGACTTCTTGCGCGAGCACGAAGACGACACGGGAGCGGCACAAAAGCAGCGGCGCTGGATGCGAGACGCAGCAACGCAAAAACAGGTGGAACTGCTGCAACGTGTTGGATATAATCAGGCCACAGCCATGACGTTCAATAAGTACAGCGCGGCGGCTGCGCTGAACTTCTTCTGGAACCGCAGAAGCATTGAAGCATTTGTGAGGTAGGGATATGACGCCGATTCTTTTCAACGACGCGATGGTCAGGGCGATTCTGGACGGGCGCAAGACGCAGACGCGGCGGGTGGTGAAGCTCAACGCATCAGGTCGCGCCCTCTGGGACTCCATCGCCAAGCCCGGCGCGAAGTGGGACGACAACCCGTGGGTGTGGGCAATCTCGTTCAAGCGAGTGGAGGCATAGCATGCTCAAAGAACTGTTCAAATCGCTGCAAGCCAAGGGATTCGACTTCCAAAAGTCGTTCATGGATCTTTCGCAGGAGGAAATGACGATCTTGTGCGCATCCGTGCAGGAGTCCATGCCGCAGTACGCATTGCCGTACCTCAAATACATGCCAGACGGAACGCAGGTTCTGTGCATTCCAGCCAACGCACCGCCAGAAGCGCAATGGTGGAAAGGATCGGACGAAGGAAGAAAGGTACTCCAAGACGTCCTCAAAAGCCTTGGAGCCACGCCACAAACCATGGCGGCCTACGGCTGCATGAATCAAGACGAAGTGCCGTTCTAGCGGGGGGTCGCCACGTGCTCAAGCTCGACGTGAAGGTCGATTACGACAAGTACATCCAGTCGAAGGACTGGGCCGCAAAGTCACATGAAGTGAAGGTGCAGCAGGGGTGGAGATGTTACGATTGCCATAAGAAAACGCGCACGCTCGAAGCTCACCACCTCACATATTCAGACCTTGGCGTTGAACGCCAAGGCCAGCTTGTAGCCCTATGCCCGGACTGCCACAGCAAGCGCCATGGCTACAAAAAGCGTTATGACATTGATGATATGCTAGACATGCCTGAAGATGCGTTGTAACATGTCTTCGCTCGCCTTGTCTGTATTTGATATTTCTCCGCGCCATACGTGCGGATAATGCCCCCTTGGATGCCGGGAACCCGTAAGGGCCGGAGCGGAATAGACACCGCGAGCACATCCAAGGGGGCTTTTCTTGTATTTACACGAGGTGAAACGTGATCGACCTGAACCACCGAGACCCTAGCGGTATATTCAATCACCTGATCGACGCGGCAGTGAAGGCCAAGCGAGATGCCGACACCCCACGGTCGTACCTTGGCGCATCCATGCTTGGAGACCCGTGCGACCGAAAGGTGCAGTTCACGTACTTCAACACCCCGAAGGACGGAGAGGGATTCTCAGGACGCGCCTACCGCATCTTCTCCATGGGCCACTGGGCGGAAGACGAGACTCTGCGCTTCATGGCGATGGCTGGCTTCAACGTCTCCACCATCAACGCAGAGACAGGATACCAGCACGGGTTTTCATGGGTAAATGGACGCATCAAGGGCCACTGCGACGGCATTGTCCTTGGTGGGCCGGAACGCATGGGGCCGTATCCGAGACTGTTCGAGCACAAGTGCGTCAACAGCAAGACATTTTCCAAGTACGCCAAGGAGCCGTTGCAGAAGGCGAACCCTGTCTACTACGTACAGGTGCAACTCTACATGCACTCGTTCAGCTTGACGGACAACCCCGCGATGTTTGTGGCCATGAACAAGGACACATGCGAATACCTCGTCAAGGACGTGCCCTTCAACCCCGAAGAGTGCCAGCGCCAGATCGACAGGGCTGCGCGTATCCTCCAGGCGTGCGACGCCGGAGAGCTTATGCCGCCATTGAGCAAGAATCCATTGTCCTACTTCGAGTGCAAGTGGTGCGATTACCAGGAGAGGTGCAACAGGCTTACACAGGCGGGGATGTAGTATGAGCAAGGGAAAGGTCGTCACCATCGACAGGTCGTATTTCGATTTCAACACGGCGCCAACTGTAGAAAGGCTTGAGCAGGAGCTTAAAAGGGTTCGCGCATCTCTTTCCGATTCCATGGTCGCGTTCAAGGAGCACCTGGCGAAGTTCAACCTATTCCCCGACCAGATCGTGCCCGACGGGAAGCGCCACAGATTCCCAGTGGATGGCGATACCGGCAACGAGCAGTCAGGATGGTATATCTTTTATGGAGACAACTGGCCTGCCGGTGCTTTCGGATGCTGGCGCGGGTCGCTGTCCATCGACAAGGCACAGAGCACGTGGGCAGCAGACAGGCCGTTGGACGATTCGTCGCCAGCAGATGATGCCGCACGCAGAGAGCGTATCGCCGAAATGTCCCGCATCCGCGAGGAACAGCAACAAGCGTTCTACGCCGAGGGGCGCGAACGCGCATCGGAGATATGGAGCAGCGCACATGAGGCCGAGGATCATCCGTACCTGAAGGCAAAGGGCGTTAAGGGATACGGGCTGCGAGTTGAACGCGGAGCTCTCTGCATCCCGGCGTACACCATCGACGGAACGCTGCGCGGGCTACAGCGCATCTACTGGGACGCCAAGGACGGCAAGTTCGCCAAGCGGTTCAGCGAGGGGACAGAGAAGCGCGGAAGCTTCGCCCACATCCCTGGCGAGACGGATCGCATCATCATTGGCGAGGGCTACGCAACCATGGCGACAGTCCGCGAGGCCACCGGCGCAACATGTGTCGTCGCATGGGACTGCGGGAACCTGTCCAACGTCGCCAAGGCATGGCGCGAACGGCTGCCAGACGCCACCATCATCATAGCTGGCGACAACGACCCCAACGGCACAGGCCAGAAGCACGCCAAGGAAGCTGCAGACGCCATTGGCGCACGGTGCATCATCGTTGACGTGTCCGAAGTGCCGGGAGCCACCGACTTCAATGACGTGGCTGCCGCCAAGGGCATTGAGGAGGTGACTCGCCAGTTCGCCATGTTCGGCGACTACCGGATCAACATCCTTGAGTGCTCATACGATGAGTACGATTCGCCAGCGCCTGAGCACGAGTGGCTGGTGCATGGCATCCTGCCTCTTGGTGCGCTGGTGGTCCTTGCCGCCGCTGGCGGCACTGGTAAGGGCATCGCCACGCTCGACCTTGGTCTCCAAGTGGCAGGGGCAGAGCCTGACCCGGCGTGCATCGACCTGTGCCCGCCAATGGCGTTTGGCAACAGGATAGTGCGCCACGGTCCTGTCGTCCTCATGTACGCCGAGGACTGCAAGAAGGAGCTTCACCGCCGCATACAGGGGGCAGGCAGGCCGCGCCCCAAGTATCCGTTCCACCCGGTTCCCGTGGTGGACAAGGGCGGCGTCAAACCCTTGTTCATCAATTCAGACAACGGCATCCAAGAGACGGACGAATGGCGGGAATGGGTGCGCCAGATCAAGGCGATCCGTCCCGTGCTGGTGGTCATCGACCCCATGAGCAGTTTCATGGCGGTGGACATCAACAGCAAGCCAGAAGTGGGCCAGCAGGTACAAAACAAACTAGCAGCTCTCGCCAGCGAGCTGAACTGTTCCATCATCATCTGCCACCACATGAATAAGAGCATGATCACCAGCGCCGAGGAGGCCAGGAACGCCATTCGCGGCACGTCCGGCCTCGTTGACGGCGCACGCGGCGCGTATGCCATGTGGCCGCTGCTAGGACGTGCAGAGACACGCGCCAAGCGCATCTGCCACATGCTGGACATCGAGTACAAGCCCAAGCGCGTTGTCATGGGGGCGCTGGTCAAGGACAACTTCCCCGGCGACACCAACGAGCACATCTACGTCCGCAACGACAACGGACTGCTCGTGGAGCGCAGCGAGCAGATCAAAGCGCTTTCGAGCGATAACGACTCCATCGCCATGGACATCTTGCTAGACGCAATCGAAGGTCAGGCGAGCGCTGGCAATCCGTTCACCATTAGCGGCAGGGAAAGCGGTCTTTTCGAGCGTAATTACGACCTCCCAGAGGAGCTTCGCAGCCTCGGACGCGATAAAATACGCGCACTGGCGGAGCGTCTGCTTGTGGAAAAAAAGCTGGTGAAATGTGCCGCCAAGGGGAGCAAAACTCGCCAGTTTTTGGACGTTCCGAACGGAAATTTCGCCGTCGGGCTGGTTTCGTAAGTGGCTGAAATTGTTCCCGTAACAGGTTTTAGGAACGGTTTTTTGCAAGTGTTCGAAATTGTTGACAAAACGCCATTTTTCGTTCCGGCGTTCCGGCCGTTCCGTAGGAACGTTCCGGGGGCATATTGAATAAAAACAGCAGGTTAGGCAACCTGTTCCTAAAATCCGTTCCGGATGTAAGTACATAAAATGATTAAACAAAACCGTTCCGGCGTTCCTGTAGTTATAAGAACTCTATATACCCCCACTTTAAGAGTGGGGGATAGAGGAGGAAAAAACGAAAGGCAGGAATACCCCCAAACCCCCTCAGCCAACCATGGCGAAAAAAGGAGGACAAAAATGCGCGAAGAGCGGAAGAAGGTCATGAAGCTGAAAATCGGAGCGTGGAGCCTTTGGGCTGAGTCTACACATGGCGAAGAATACAGGGCTGCGCTGGTGAGGGACGGGATACGTAAACTGGCGCATGAGTGGGACGAACGCGATGTATTCTTTAGCTGGGGGTTCAGGAGCGACGACAAAAGCCGCGTACCTGTGGGCATTTTGCCGCAAGCTACGCGAATTGTGTGCGAGGCGTGCCTGCAGATATATTCGGCAACCGGCGGAACTGGACCAATCACGTGGCTAACTGACGCAGATTTTCCTGAAGACGCCGTGGCATACGTCAGAAACGAGATTGTTGACCGCGGGTGCATAGTCTAGATCCAAAAACGCATCAGGGCACAAAAATGGGCGGCTCCCGAAGGGGCCGCCCTTCGCGTTGGCTCTTCCATGGGGTCACTGGATCATGGTTTCAGGCTCTTCGTCCGTGGAGTCATCAGCACCCGCCGCAGCATAGATCGCATCAATGTGCCGCTCGCAAGCGCGGCCCATCGCGGCAGCCATCTTCTGGCGATCAAGGCCGCTCTCGTCGACAATTGCTAAAAACGACGTGTTCAGGTCGGCGCTCGCTCGGCCAAAGGCGTCTGCAAGCGCATAACCGGTCACCCCGGCGGTGCTGTCGAAGGCGCCAAGGTGGGCGCTGACGACAATCTCACCATTTTCGATTCTGACGCTCACGTAGAATATTTCCGTATCTTGGGTCGTCTTTTTCATGTTCGAGCCTCCTAGGGCCGTTTCTGTGCGAAATTGAGGCATGTGAGGCTACGCGCCAAGGATGCCTGTCACCCATTCCAAGGCGTCCACGTCCAGAAGGCGGTGGGAACCCACGCTCTCATCGGGGCGGCGGCGAGAGTGCCGGCTGCCTCTCACCCGACCGCGCCGCGTTGCTCCGGCTGCCGCGCACACCGCGCAAAGACCATCGAAACCCTCGTCGCTGGCGGTCAGGCGGCTGCCGCACTCGGAACAGCGATCGTGCTTGTAATAGCTTCCCATGGCGCTCTACCTCCCAAGCAGCAGCAGCGGAACACACATGCCGACCGCAAGCACTGCGATGATGATGATTTTTGCAAGCTCCATCCACACAGACCGGAGATATGCACGGTGCATCCGGTCGAGCCAGTCAGATACGGTCTCGTGGCGATCCTTGGGCATCATGGATTACCCCACCATCTCGTCTTCCAGATACCGGCGAAGTGCATCTTCTGGCCCGCTGGCATCCGTCCACGAGGTCGCGCCACTGCTGCCACTGCCGACGTAGACGAGTCCAGCACGCATGGTCTCGGGGCACCACAGGATTTGGACGTACCCGAGGTTGTGGTCGCAGCCGTCGTAAGACCCGTACAACTCGTAGTCGTATCCGTCGTCGTCGGCGATGTCGGCGCGCAGGTTGTCGTCGAGGTCGTCAGCAAAGTTGAGGGTGTGGACGGTGTAGGTGGGGTCGGTCGTCATAGCTTTTGCTCCCTTGTGTTATGCAGCGGACTTTGCGCTGGCAAACACTGTGTCAAAGTTAGGGATGGAGGAGCGCAGGGAAATAAGCATGTCGGACAGTACCTTTTGGATTGCGCGGGCGTTGTCTGCCTCAACCCCATACTCCGTGTGGCGAGTCAGCTTGGAGCGCACACCGCTAAGGTAATCGCGGTTGTCAATCCACCACCTTGCGCTGCCGATGCTGGCGAGTACCATTGCGGTTGCGCGGGCTACGCGGGTAGCGTTGGAGTCCGACACCAGCTTGCCAACCATGTCCTTGTGTACCGTGTACGCGTTGGGGTCGGCTACGGCAGCCAACGAATCCAGCATTTGGCCACGGAGCTCTATGGCCCACACGATCTGCTTTTCGGAGCCGTTAATCTCGTTGACGGTGATGTTCAGGGTTTCGCTGGCGCTCATGGTGTCCTCCGTGGTGGTGTTTATTAGTGATGCCCAGTGATGGGTGTTACGGCGATCTTCCAGCTCCTGTTGGACTTACAGTACATAGAAGATGCAGGACAGTCAACACCGTGAACCAAATATTTTCGGGTCAACGCATTATTTTCTTGCGCCACCACGCAGCCGCGGGCTAAACTCCACTCATGGAAAACAAAACGCTCATCATAGGGCTGGCTGGCCCCATCGGTTGCGGGAAGACCACGCTCGCGGAAATGCTCAGGGACTCGGAGAGCTGCGGATACGGCGTCGTCATGTCGTTTGCCACTGGCGTCAGGGAAGAGGTGGCCACCGTCTTTGGCGTGCCGCCAAGCCTCATGGCCACGCAGGAGGGCAAGTCCACGCCGTGGGTGCTCGATCTCACCGTGCGCGACCTCATGCAGCTATGGGGCACAAACGTGCGCAGGTCGCAAGACCCCGACTACTGGGTAAAGCGTGCCATGCAGCAGGTGGACACGCTCGCAGGATCAGGCCCCATAACCGCACCTGACCTCGTGGTGTTCGACGACGTGAGGTTCCCGTCAGAAGCCAACGCCGTCCGTGACCGTGGCGGCATCGTCGTCAGGCTCGACCCGTACCCAGGATGGACGCCCACGGAAGCCGACAAGCACATCAGCGAGCACGCACTGGACGACTACGCATACGATCTACGCTTCGCGCCAGATTACGGCGACCTGCACTCCGTGTGTGATTCGATTTGCGATTTCATCGAGGCCGACCCGAAGTACGTCAGGCCGGTGTTTTAAGAAAATCCATGACTGGTAGATAGGGAGGTTTGTCGTAGTGACCACAACAAGCCAGCGCATACACATCATGTCAGGACCCGCCGCGAAAACGCTCTCGCAGCAAATCAAATCCGTGGCGCACCAGCTCAAGGCGCACTTGCGAAAGCGCCCATGCCGCACCAAGCTCGTCGCTGGACCAACCGCAGCAAGCAATGGCGCCGTCATCTGCACATACATGTGTATCTACGGCGAAGAGGAGTAGCACAATGCCACGCCTTACGAAGGAGGACTGGAAGCACATCCGTGGACGTTTCGAGGTCAACGGGGAAAGCCAGAATTCGCTAGCGAAGGAATTCGGTGTGCATGTCAGCGCAGTGAACACCCGCGCAAAGAAGGAAGGGTGGGCAACTAAGGGAAAACATAGAAGTTTAGCCGAGAGAAAAGTAGAAACCATCAAAGCATTGATAGAAATTGACGACGAAAAGTCGAAATTGCCAGTAGAAACGCAAAAGGCTGTCGACGTTTTGGCGCGTAGAGAGCTTGAATTGCAGGGGATTTCGGCAGAGTTTCGACGTGCTCTTTTCTCTCGCGGGAGGGCATTGCTGGATGCGGTGTGCGATCCGAACGACCTGCTCACGCTGGCGAAGGTGCATTCCGAGATCACGCGGACGCCTACGGCGCCCTCCACCGTCAACCAAATCGCCATTGGCGACGTGGCGGGAAAGGGCGCACGGGACGCAGGGCCTGTCGTCACTCACAACATCATGCCTGTGCCGGTCGCTGATTCTGTCGACGCATGGGAGCAGGTGGCACAGACGCAGCAGAAGAAGCTCATGAAGGGGTAGCAACGCAATGAAAAAGGCTATTACGTTTGAAGAGTTCCAGCGTGGCGCAGCAGAGACAGCCATATACCCTAACCGTGGGGAACTTCTCGGCATTACATACACCGCTCTTGGACTCAACGGAGAGGCCGGCGAGGTAGGCGAGGTCGTCAAAAAGACGCTGCGAGACCACAACGGCGTTTTCGACGATGAACGCAAGAAGTTGCTTGCGAAGGAAATGGGCGACGTGCTCTGGTATCTCGCTGAAACCGCGACGCAGGTAGGGCTGAGCCTCGGGGACATTGCCGCAGGCAACCACGCGAAGCTGAAGGACAGGCAGGATCGTGGTGTGCTTCGTGGAGATGGAGACGAGCGTTAGGACTGAATCATGATCGAGTACCGCGCCGTGTGGTCGCCGCTGCCGGGGTCGCAGTCGCTGGCGATCAGTTGCCCCTGCGACGAAATCCTATACGAGGGCACTCGTGGCCCCGGGAAGACCGCAGCGCAGCTTGCGCGGTTCAGGCGCAACGTGGGCCTCGGGTACGGATCGTACTGGCGTGGCGTCATATTCGACGTGGAATACAAGAACCTAGCCGACATCATTACGCAGTCGAAACGCATGTTCAAGCCGTTCCAAGACGGCGCGAGGTATCTGTCATCGGCGTCAGAACTGCGGTGGGTGTGGCCTACTGGCGAAGAGTTGCTGTTCAGGTTCGGTCAGGACGAGGACGATTACTGGGATTACCACGGGCAGGAGTTCCCGTTCATCGGGTTCAACGAGTTGACCAAGCAGCGCACCAACGCTTTCTATGAGGCGATGTTCTCGTGCCGGCGGTCATCGTTCCTGTCGCATCTGCACCCCCTAGACGACGGCACACTGTTGCCGCCGATTCCGCTGGAGACGTTCAGCACGTCTAACCCTTTTGGCCCGGGCCACTCGTGGGTCAAGGCGCGGTTCATTGACCCGGCTCCTCGCGGCACGGTGCTCAGGGACAAGCAGGTCGTGTTCAATCCGCAGACCAAGCGCGAGGAGGAAATCACGCTGACTCGTGTGGCGATACACGGGAGCTACAGAGAAAACCCGTACCTCGACCCTGTGTACGTCGCCACGCTCGAAAACATCACCAACCCTGCACGGCGCAAGGCGTGGCTCGAAGGCGACTGGGACATTCCCGCCGGCGGCGCGATCGAGGACGTTTGGGACCCCGATGTGCATGTCATGCGACCGTTCGACATCCCCGAAAACTGGACGATTACACGCTCGTTTGACTGGGGTAGCTCGCATCCGTTTTCGGTCGGATGGTGGGCCATCAGCGACGGCACGCCGCTTCCAGACGGGCGCAGGTTCCCGCGCAAGACGCAGTTCCGCATCGCTGAGATGTACGGGTGGAACGGAAAGGCCAACGAGGGCTGCCGGATGCTGTCGTCTGACGTGGCAGCGGAAATCAAGCGGCGTGAGGCGGAGTATTTTCCTAACCGCCATGTAGTTCCTGGGCCAGCGGACAACGCGATATGGAATCAGGACGACGGGCGTTCGATTGCCGACTCCATGGCGGAGAAGGGCGTGGTGTGGACTCGCTCCGACAAGAGCCGTGGATCGCGCAAGCTTGGACTGGAGGAGTTGCGGCGTCTCCTGCAAAACGCCAAGGACAACACAGGGCCAGGTCTCTACGTATTCGACGTGTGCAAGCACTGGATTCGCACCGTGCCGACGCTGCCACGTGACAGTAAAGACCCCGACGACGTGGATAGCATGAGCGAAGACCACGCTTATGACGACACGCGTTACCAGATTTTGAACAAGAGCGCGGTGCAGGATTGGGACTGGTCATGATGGATAGACAGCGCTGGAACGATTACTTCCTCGACATGGCGGAACAGGTGGCATCGCGTTCCACGTGCCTGCGCCGGAAGGTCGGATGCGTGCTCGTAAAGGAAAAGCGCGTCATCGCTACCGGGTACAATGGCGCGCCGTCCGGCGCTCCGCACTGCGACGTCACCGGGTGCATTCGTGAGGCCAACGGCATCCCCTCCGGCGAACGCCTCGACATCTGCCGCGCCTCACACGCCGAGGCCAACGCGATCAGCCAGTGTGCCAGATACGGAGTGCCAACAGAGG
>Ga0302253_1000202_pt1 | contig 57015 bp, 52 predicted proteins | sample AAG_RA_Trp_MG_FD_193537 | JGI IMG/M metagenome (GOLD analysis project Ga0302253, IMG submission 193537) | Enriched activated sludge microbial communities from anaerobic digester in WTTP, New Holstein, Wisconsin, United States - AAG_RA_Trp | ecosystem: Engineered > Bioreactor > Anaerobic >...
CCAGCAGCAGAACCACCATGCCGAAAATACCGAGGAGATACCGCCCGCCGGAAACGCCATCCAAGGCGGCATAGAGCACCAGGCTGATCAGTTGTGCCGCCAGCAGAAATGCCGAGGGGTGACGGCCTGCAACACTGCGCCAGTTCGGGAATGAAATGGGTTGGTTCTTCATATCAGTCAAAAAATCGGGTGCCGTCTCACGTTCAAAATTTTCTTATTCGGTTGCCAGACACATAAGCTACGGACTCTTAATCAGTCGGTTCTCAAATGGGTCCTTGACACTCTCCCGGCCAATCCCTGCGTTAAAAACCGGCTGCAGATTATTTCCTTCATCTTCGGGGTCGTCCCGATGCATTGAGCCATCTCCGCCTGTGCCCCCCTGCTGCGGTCCTCACCTTTAGGAATTCACCCGGCACGGCAAATTCATTTCTGAGACCATCGCAGGCAGCTTTTACTTACGTCCTTGCCGGAGCACACGCTTTAAGTTCCTGATGCCTCGTCAATTTTTTTATCATGACTTGTCATATAGCGGATTGTGCCATATCAGGTCTACAAGTAATTCCCACATGATGATGTTAATTTCTGAATATGATCGTCATTTCGAGCGCATGGGGAAATCTTAATATCTTGGAATCACCAGAAGTTAGAGATTTCTCGAGGCCGTCGGGATGAACCAAATACCAATTGCGACACAGCCTCGCAAACCGGATTCCCCTTCTTTTGCAGCATAGAGCTCCCTGCTACGTAAATACCTCTCCATTATTCCATGTTGCCCTGTGATTTCCCTTTTTTCATCTGTTCTATTCGCCTGAATTCCTCTTCGGTACACTGGCTAATCCGCCTTTTTTCTTTTCCCAATGAACCGTCCGGTCTTCCGCACGACGAAAAAGACAAGCATTCCGATCAGAACGAGCGCCAGAACGGGAACAAAAACGGCAAGCAGTGCGGTCGCCGTGGCTCCGAACAGTTCCAGGCTAGAGATAACGGGATTACCCAGCCCCGACGTGGCAAGGGAGGACTTGGCCCGAACGGCAAGGGTCGCCCCCTGTACCAGCCCGGCGATGCCGCCGCCGGCAATCAGCGCCAGCGTCCACCGGAGAAAGGGCGACACGTCGGTCACCGTGGACGCCGTGGCCACCGCCCCCGCAATTACCGCCGCCGGAGTCGTGACGGTATCCATCATATGATCGACCCAGGGGATATAATAGGCGAGAATTTCGAGAACGGTTGCTGTGCCGAAAGCCACCGTCGCGCTCTGGCTACCGAGCCATAAAAAATCCGGAGAAAGGTGCAACTGCCCGCTCAGGGCCGCCAGATTCATCACCAGCAGGGGCATAAACACCCGGAAACCGCACGCGGCACTCAAACCGATGCCGATTGCGATCTCGATCAGCGTTTCCATAGGCTTACCGCCGGGTTGATGAAAGCAGACATTCTCAAACCCCAATGGACCGGGCGTCGAACAGAAACAGACGGCGCAGCATAAAAAGGGGTTCTTCCGGTAAAATGCCACACACCCCTCGTTGGTCCTGCCGCCGCGGCAACATCGAATCCGGAAAGGTGGTTTGCATGGGGCAGCATTCCGGTTGCCGCCCTACCCTTTTCCGATATGCGCCTTCGCCGTTTTCAAGGCAAGGTTTTGGTCCTTCGTGAACAGCCACCATTGCGGAAGAGCGGTATGGGGGCTCGCCTCCCGGTCGCGGCCCCGGGCATAATACCAGCCACCGAACCGCTCGACCGTCGCAAAGGCATGGTCTCCGGGACAGAGGATGCTGCAGGGTCGTATCTCCTCGAAGAAAATTGTCTCCTCCGGCGCCTCGTCAATCAGCATCTCGGGGGGTACTTCGATATGCGAAACGTCTACGCCTTCGGCAACTTTTTTGTCGAGCCATCTGGAAATTGTCATAAGCGACTGTCCTTCAGTTTGTCGGGTGAATCCGTTGCCGCTGTAATCGGTCCGCTCACCACGAGTAAGAAACAGCGGCACCATGGACATTAGTACCAATGATAATAAATACTTACGAACGGCGTCACTATAGGAAAAATGCTCGCATTCGTCAATGAAAAAACGAAAGCCGAAAAACGGGCCACCTCACGGAAGAAGGGGTTCCGTTTCCATGTAAATTTCAGGCTCTTTCCGGTCAGGACAGGTCTTGAACAAAAATGCCGCTATCTGCCTGATCCCGGGATCATTCATTGTTATTGCTTCGGCCGGGCATGATTTGATGCACGCAGAACACCGGATGCACAGGTCTTTGTCGATTGTCGGGGGATCATCCTCCCGGAGGGCAGAAGTCGGGCAGGACGGTATGCACACCATGCATCCTGTACACAGGTCCCCGTCGACGAATGGCGATACACCGGACAAGCTTCGTGCTTCCTTGTAAGGGAAATTTCCCGGAGGCCTGGGCGGTAAAATATGACCGCTGTCGATGATTTTTGAAACCTTTTCACGGACCATCGCGCCGAAAGCGCCCGCTTTTTGGATATCCTCCAGGTCGGGCCGTCCGGCGGCAATGGGAAATTCTTTCGTCGCATAGGAGTGTTCCCCGATAAATGCCGCTGCGGCAACAGGAATGAATCCCGCGCCGGAAACAAGATCGTGCAATTCGAGCAGCGCGTCTTCGTACGCCCGGTTTCCATAGACCACGACAATGACCGCCGGTGTCGCATGTCCCTTTACCGGTTTGAACCGGGAGATCATCGTCTCCGGAAGGCGTCCGGCATAAACGGGCGCCCCGATGATCGCCAGATCGCACCCGCCGGAATGCGGCTGTTTCACCGGAGCAGAGGGGTACGTCAAATCGTGATGCCGGATGCCGTCGGCATGAATTCCCCGGGCAATCGCTTCCACGATCTTTTTTGTGGTTCGGGTGGGCGAAAAGTAAATCAGTTCCACTGAATTGACGTTCATTACGACCTCCGTTTCCTCCGTGTGTCCTCCCGGGCTTGCCGGCTGTATTCTTATACCGTCTTCTGATCCTGGTCTATTTCCCAGGTGTTACATTCTTCCATCAATGAATCCTGAATCAAGTGCCGGACGACAACTATAAATGGTCGCTGTACCTATTTTCAAGTGGGGGTTGAGGGTTCAAGTCCCCCCACCCAATAAAAATTTTCTGATTTCATAAGGTACCAAACGGTAGAGCAACTGACTCTTAATCAGTAGGTTGTCTAACCGGATGAACACCTGCAGAAAAAGAATGCAACCCATTCCTATCTTAGAAACTGACTGCAGGGGGGTTCCTTTACCTTTCTTTTGGGGCTTGCAGAGCGTTTTGGTTTCTTGCTCTCATTGGGCACCAGTTTCAACTCTACATGATAGCCCAATGCATTCGCATACTTCTGCAATGTGACCAGTGAAGGTGAGGGCTTTCCCCTGCCCGATTCAAGGCGCGCAATGGCAGACTGGGTCGTTCCGATGCGCTGCGCCATCTCCGCCTGTGTAAGCCCCACTGCAGTCCGCACCTTCAGGAATTCACCCAATACAGCGAATTCTTCCTTGAGACCATCGTACTCGGCTTTCACATCCGGTCTTGCAAGAGCGCGTTCTTTAAGTTCTTTGTGCGTAAGCATTTTTTATCCCCATTAAACGTCGTGCGGCAATTGCCAGTTCCTTGGCCGGTGTTTTTTCTGTTTTCTTAACGTAGTGGTGAAGCATTACGATTTTTCTACCAATTATTGTGTGCAATAGAAAACTCTTGCAATACCTTCGGCAGCCTTTAATCTCAACTCAAATAACCCCTTTCCCATAGCGCGGGTATGAGGCATGCCCAAGTCGGGCCCGTATTGCTCCATCATTTCTGCACATCGTATATATACGCTAAAATTCCCGCCGGCATTTCAAGAATATCTTCCTGAACTGAATCGCTGTAGTAAATAATTTTCCAATTCATGTTCAACTATCTTATAGCATATATGCTATATCCGATCCATGACAAATTTAATTATTGTCTCTCCAAGTAACGCTTGGAGTTTTTTCTTGTCATTTCGACCGCAGGGAGAAATCCTGCTTTTATCCTCTCGTTAATTCACCCCTTCACTTGTCATTTCGAGTAAAGTGAGAAATCTTTTTCTTTGTCATTCCGGCGCAGGCCGGAATCCAGGGTCTTGTCTTTTATCTACCCTTCTCAATAATTTTGCGAGCGATTAAATGTCCCTGCATATCTTCAAATGAAAGTCTCGATAAACCGTGCCTTTCTAATGTGGAAAGTGACACCTTTTTTTGGTCTTTAAATGTCCGGTCTATAGAACTCGGCAGAAGAAACCAGGAAAAACCATTGCTTGAGATCGAGTGGATCAGCCAATTTTTTTCTGTCTTCAGCAAAAACACAAAAGACATAAACATCCGCCGTCCGTTGCGGGTGCTTGCTCATGGTATTGGTTTCCGCATACCAAGCCCGTTTCTTGGAAATGTCAAATATGATTTTACTGGGTTGTTTTTGAGACCAGGTTTGAAGATAAGCGGATGATTTGACTTCTATCCTTAATCTATCGGGTGTTATCAAGTCATAGGCATCCCATTCCTTACGGGTCCTTCCAGTAGCATTGACTGCCTTGGCAACGATGTATTCGGCCAAGACACCCCGCAGGGCGTTCGACAAAAAATCTGAATATGCCCAGCGCCAAAACTCTTCCGGTTGAATTCTGCCCATCAATGAGAATCCAAAGTATCGTATCCTTTATTTATACGCCAACGCTTCCATATCTCCATCCAACAGCATCCAGTCCATCCATTGCTTTTCTATCATTCATACGCCTTTGTAAACTTGCATTCCGGAAACCTGGAGCAGCCCCAGAATTTCTGGCCCGGATTTTTCCCTTTACGGGCTGTCCGCAGCGTCAATTCAGAACCGCAAGCCGGGCACCTGCCCGGCGCAGTTGGCGTGCTGTTTAATGTCATCCCAGATGCCGGCTTTGACTGAACACTTCCAATCAAAACCGCAAGCTGATTTCCTTCCACCAGATCAATCGGTTTATCTTCCGCGAAATGCTTCGCCTCCTGGGTAAACATACCCGACGTAATGATGATCACTCCCTGGGCATGCTTCGCCGTCATCACGCCATACATTTCCCGCACAACCGGGACACCAACCTTGTAGCTTTTCCATTGCTTGCACTGAACCAGATACAGGTTCCCGTCTTTTTTCAATACCAGATCGACGCCGCCGTCCGGCCCGGCTCCCTCGTTCTCAACAACGGCATAGCCTTTCCGGCGATAAGCTTCCGCAACCAGCTCTTCAAATTGCTTCCACGAAAGAGACCTGATTGAATCGATATCTGTTTGCTTATCCAGTAATTTCTTTTTGCGGAGTGAAATGAAAAAAGAGATGGGCGCGGGTAGAAGAAAAATAAAAGCGATGATCGGGGCCAAGGTCTGACCGGCAATGGCCATACCCTTTAGAAATGGGTTTCCCCCCGCAATCGCAGGTACAACAAATCGAAGTCCAATGTAGACAAACCCTGAAAATAGAACGCTGACCCACCACGGTGCTTTGACCAAATCATCTAGAATACTGTCTTTTCTTGCCATGTTTCCCCCGGTTTTTGCTTGGAAAATTTATCGTCAATTTACTTGAAATTGAGTACCTGTTACCGTAAATACCTCTCGTATTGTTCAGTCGTGCTTTAATTTCCGTTTTTTCATTCGTTCTATTTGCCTGAATTCTCTTTCCGCTTCGACAAAGTGTTTCTCCACTTCCGTTGGTGCGGCGAGTTGTGCCTGCCGGTATTTCTCATATTCCTCATGCGCCTTCTCCAAAGCTTCCTCGTGACTGATACGACCCGCATGCGTCAAGATCTCCCGACCGGATAGCTTAAGAAAATCGTCCAGTTTGGCGATCCAATCCCGCATGGTCATAGGCTTACGGTTAAGGGCCTGCAATTCGGCGAATTCCAGATACATGGTCACAATGCGGTTTAAGATATCAAGTTCCTCTTCATGCAGATAGTTCTTGGCGATTTCGGACTCACTTTTGCGGATTTTCGGGCCGACCCAGTTGATCATACCCATATTCGGCTGTAACGCATCCGCCCGTCCATGAATGACCTCCGCCGCCGTCTGCCCGTGCGCAGCCCAATGCATTTTGTTCTGAATGACCTTGAAAAACTCCTGTGAAAGATCGGCATGAGGATCGTAATCGATACTGAGTGCGTAAATATCCAACACTTTACGCCAGAAAACCTTTTCCGAGGAACGAATGTCCCGGATGCGGGACAGTAGCTCATCAAAATAGTTGCCCTTGCCGCCCTGTTTGAACCGTTCATCGTCCAAGGCAAAGCCCTTGATGATATATTCACGTAAGCGCTGGGTGGCCCAGATGCGAAATTGCGTGCCCCGCAGGCTGTTTACCCGGTAGCCAACGGAAATAATGACATCCAGGTTGTAGTAGTTTGTCGGTTTAGTAGAAAATTCGGAAATTCCGAATTTTCTCATCACTTGATCGGGAACCAGCTCACCTTCGGCAAAGATGTTTTTAATATGCTCATTGATCGTTGACTTTGCCTTGTTGAACAGCTCTGACATCTGGTCCTGCGTCAGCCAGACCGTCTCATCCTGCATCCTGGTTTCAATTGTCACACGGCCGTCTTCGGTCCGATACAACAGAAATTCCGTCTCTGCGGGCAGATTGCCATCGGCTTTGTATTGTTCAATGTTTTTGAGCATTTTTCTTTTCATTCCCCGGTCCTCACACCTGGATTGACGAATGATGCTTTTCAACTCACCTCATAGCTCTTGAGCAGGTACGGCTTGGCCTTTTCGAAGTCTTCTTTTGAACTGATGGTCATTTCGAGATCGCCGGTGCCGAAGTGCCCGATCTTCCTCACATCTCGTAGAAATCCTTTATTTTGTTTAAGATCAACGGAATCCGGGTTGATTTTCACAAAAACCAGCAGCTTCTGGGAAGCGGGGTGAACTTCGATGCAGGCAAAGTTTTTGATCCGTTTGAAAGCATAGTAATAGAGCATGGTTTTTACCTGCACATCATCACCCAATGCCATCAAGTAGGTTTTGAGGGTATCGAAAAGTTCCTTTAACTCTGCATTCGACTTAGAAAGCAATTCGCTGACAGTCGTGTAATTCGTCTTCCCTTTTGTCTTCTTTCCATCACCGGCAACGTCTGTCTTGTCTGTTGTCACAACATTGACAAGCTGAAAAAGAAGCAAATCCTTACTATAAAGACGATAGCGGATCAGTTCGATATTTCGCTTCATCTGCTGCACTGCATGAACATCATATTTTGTAAAATCACCAGCGATGCATAAGAGACGTGGACTTGACCAGGAGATGGCTGACGCGGCTTCGGAACCAACCTTTTCCATGACGAGCAATTTCATTTCCGCTTTGTGATCCATCAGCCAATCCAGGTAAAAAAGCCCCTGATTAATGACGTTTTCATTGACCGTCCTTTTGTACTCAATAATCACCGGACAGCCGTTTTCATCAATTCCAAGCGTATCGATCCGGCCGCCGTGCACTTTTCCCGTTGAATACTCGGAAGCAAGCAAGCGGATACCGAAGAAGGTTTCCAGATTCTTTTCGATCAGATTTTGTAGGGATTTTTCGATATCGGCGGACGTACTTTCGATTTCGTGAACCGCGCCTGTGGAGATATTGAATATCTTGATATCACTCATTAAAGGCCCCCATACATAATTTATGAAAGTGATGTATATTTATTTCTTGCGTCCGTCGATGATAAACTATCTTATTACAACCGTATCTCCCATTTACCTGCCAAGTACGCGACACCCATGTTAGCCAAGACCCCGCTATGGGGAATGAGGAGATACTTCCATGCCTTTCCACCGTTTCTGAGATTGTAATCAGAAGCATGTTTGCAGTACTGCAGGGCGGCAGTGGCCTTTTCCTGAACTTCCGGTTGATCCATCTGGTTGTCGGCTTTGATTTCGGTCAGGCAAATGGCGTCAGCCGTTTCGACGACAAAGTCCGGTTCATAATTGCGGGCATCGTGGTTCCAGTAGATTTGAAATTGTCTTGGTGCCGGGCGCAGCCATTTAATCACATCCTGATCACTTTCCAAAATTGTGGCGAAGTCCTTTTCTCCCTTGGTGTCAAACTTATACAGGGAATGGCAGGACTTCCTGAAACCGGAAAATACCTTCTGAGGAATGGCGCTGGTAGGCGTGATGGTGTCGGTATAATGATGAATGCTATCCGCACTTATCTTCGTCAGATTGTGTCCCAAGATCTCCGTAAACGGCTTGATTCTTGGCTCTTCAAAGGCCTTGGTCCTGCAATAGTAATGCGGCTTCATCTGGGCATAGATGAATGCCGCCATTTCCTTTTTATTGAATTTGACCACATTGATCAGTTCTTCTTCGGTTAGATAGCTTTTCAGTTTGGTTATTGCCTGCCCCACCAGTTTATACAGCAAATCGGTCTGGCTATCGTAGTCAATCTCCGGGAAATTAACCATTTCATTGAGAATCATATTCTCCGGTTTGTCCGCGGCGATACCATATTTGCCGATGAGGACCTGGTCGTTGTTTTCCTTTCGCGCCAGAAAATGGATCAGAATTTCTTCCGTCACCGAAGGGTAATTGAGGCTTCTCGTATCCAGGTCGAAGTCAGAAAATCCGGACGCCACCTCATCTGACGGCTGAATTATAATGCGTGGTATCTCAATAATATTCTTTATATATTCACTAACGGTTTCGTTGTATGCATTCCCAATCTCCTCGATGATCTGGGCGGCAAACAAATTCTGTTGTGGGGCGGCCAGCATGGTCTGCTTTACTTTTTCGACAACGATTTCCTTAATCTCCTGTGTGGTCAGTTCCGCGGTGCTTTTCACCCGATTATTCACCTGAGGCAGGGTTTCGAAAATCGTTTTTCGGATATCCAGCAACAAAACCGCCGCCGTCTTTTCCTGCGATTCCGGCATCGTGCCTATTTGAGCTTTTTCAGCCGCTATTTTTTCTTCAAAGGTCGCCCTGGCAACGATAACTTCCTTTTGCCCTTCGTATTTCGTCGGATCGATTTCGATGATGTTTTTCTGTTTGATAATAGAACCGGGTTTATTGGCCTCCTCGATGATCCGCTGGAAATTGTCATGCGCCACAATAGTCAACTTATCGACTGCGTCGTTGCCGGTGCGTTTGCCGTATGGAAGGCGCAAACCACGACCGATGGTCTGTTCCGTCAGCGTCTCCGAGGCGGAGGTGCGCAGGGGAATGATGGTGTAGAGATTCGTGACATCCCAACCTTCTTTAAGCATGTTCACATGGATAACGATCTCGATCTTATTCTCGGGGTCTTCCAAAGTCAGAAGCTGCTGGATGTTCTCTTCCTTCTCCTCACCCCGCTGGTTGGAATGGATCTCCATGACCTTGCCGGCATAGCGCCCATCAAAAAAGGCGTTTGACTGGATCAGGGTTTTGATTTGGGAGGCATGTTCTGTGTCTTTCGTCACCACCAGCACAAAGGGCTTCACGGGTCTGCATTTTTCATCACGGGCATAAATCTCCAGGGCCACCTTGGTATCCTCATGAATACGGATACCGTCCTCCAGTTTGATCCGATCCAGTTCATCCCGGCCGTAATGGGCAGGATCGAAGTTTTTCCGGGTGGCAACAGCCGGTTCCTTGACGAACCCATCCTCCATGGCCCTGCCCAAACCGTACTGGTAAATCACGTTCTTGAAAAGTTTCGTACCACCCGTTTCCGTTTTCGGCGTGGCCGTCAGTTCGATCCCCAGGACCGGATTGAGCTCATTGATGACCTGCATGCCTCGTTCGGCGCGGTAATGGTGCGATTCGTCCATCAGAATGACGAGGTCGTCCAGATTGGCCAACTGATCGAAATAGGACTGGCCAATGTACTCGGACAGGCGTTTGATCCGGGGCTGCTTGCCCCCTTTCGTTTCCGCGTTGATTTTCGAAATATTGAAGACATTGATATTGATCGATTCATTGAATAGGGGAACCGTGCCCCGGCTCGTGTAGTTGTCACCGGTGATGATGCCCGGCGGGCGATGGACAAAATCACCGATACCGGGGAAGACATACTTGGGACTGTGGGGATTGGAAAAGTCCTCGATGAGTTTGTTGTAGATCGTCAGGTTCGGCGCCAGGACAAAGAAGTTCTTGATGCCCTTGGCCTGGTTGAGCCAGGCTATAAAGGCTCCCATGAGTCGCGTCTTTCCGACACCGGTCGCCAAGGCAAAGCAAACACAGGGGAAGTTCCTTTCAAATTCCGTAAATACAACGTCGGTTCCTTTTTTTACTGCCCACTGCTCAGCAAATGTTCTGGCCTTTTCCTGATCAACCGTCAGGTCAGCATCTTTTTTAAGGGAAAGCACCTCGGCCAGTCCGGTAAGGATCTCCAGACTTTCGGTTTGCGGAGGGCGCAGGCTCAGGCGGTTTTTGATGTAGGTGGCATGTTTGTCCATGATTTTCCCTAAATATCCGTCATCCCCGAATGTCCCTGTCGGGGATCCATCCATATTGCGTCATACCCAAAAGCTCTTGTTGGGCATCCATATCTTTTATACCTCGGCCTCGTGGATTCCCGCCAAAAAACTGCGGGAATGACACCTTTTCTGTCATGCCCGAGTATCCTTGTCGAGGATCCAGTTCTTCATATCAAGTCAGGATACAAATCCCGCCATCCGGGATTGGTCTTCTCGATCAATCTGATTTTCCACGCCCGATTCCATTTCTTAAGCTGCTTTTCCCGAACAATGGCGCTCTCCACAGATTCAGTCGCTTCAAGATAGACGAGGTCGTGAATAGTGTATTTCTTTGTGAATCCCTCAACCAAATCATTCTTGTGCTCGTAGATGCGTTTAACGAGGTCGGATGTAACGCCGATATAAAGCGTCCCGTCTTTCTTACTTGCCAGGATGTAAACGTAGTATTGCATAATACCCATTCATGAATTCCCGCCAGAAGTGTGCGGGAATGACGGTAGAAACTGTCATGCCCGAATGCTCTTGTCGGGCATCCATTCTTCATTCCCCCGTGTCTTCAAACATATTCAATTGACTGGTATCAGCATGTTTTGTCTTTTTCTTTTCTTGTTTGGTTTCTGTAACCGGCGGCCCGGCAGGGACAAATTCCGGTTCATCGTCGCCACGTGGCATATCCACGATATTCAAGCTGTAGTCATCCCGGCCGAATTCGCATTTACCCAGCACCATGCCGGGAATCTTCTTGACCGTGATGTTGTCGTATCGGCCGTCGGCCCCACCGAAGTGGGACTTGCAGCAGATCAAAAGGCTCTCTCCGGACTGCATCTCCTCGTGGATACGGTCGAGGTGCTCCGGCGTCAGGTGAACCGTAGTCGTGAAGATGAAATCCTTTTCCGAGGACTGGCCCTGTTTCCAATAATGGACCTCATCCGGGCAATAGCGGAAATTCTCATGCTTGGCCATGGCAGCGGCCAGCATAGGGGCGTTATACTCAGTATTGATGACCCAGTGGTCGTAACGGTCTTTCTTCAAGAGGCTTGGCGCCATGTCATAGTATTTGAACCCACCACCGCCCTGCCAGTTGACGGCTTTAGAAATGCCGCCCTGGTCAATGCCATCGCAGACCTTTCTCATACGGGGCAAAATATGGGTATGGCAATGTTCACCCAGCTCGACCATGATCCATTTACGTCCCATCTTATGAGCTACGGCGCCGGTTGTTCCGGAACCGGCGAAGGAGTCGAGGACGAGGTCACCGGGGTTGGTAGCAATCTGAAAGACTCTATGCACTAAACCTTCTGGCTTAGGTGTCGCGAAGGGTTCGATCCCATCAAGCAGCTTTCGAAGGTGATCCCTCTTTGCTGATTGATTTGATCCAACTTCCGTAGCCAGCCAAAGTGTTTTTGGAACAAATCCATCCTGTACTTCAGCAAGATAACTCTTGATAATCGGAAGTCTGTCTCCATTCTTGCCGTAGTACACTCGATTTTCTTTTTGAGCTATCCGCAACGTTTCTTCCGCAAATCGCCAGTAGTTTCCAGGTGGCGGCTTTATGAGACGTCCTGACGGAAGTGTCACAGAGAAACGATTCTTTTCGGTTCCGCTCTTGGCTGTGCTACAAGCCCCTTGGAGCCATGGACCACGAGGGTCATTGTCTGGGTTCTTGTAGCGGGCACTGTTTGCCTCCTCGCGAGGAAGCAAGTTACGAATTCGCCTCCAAATTGACAACTCCTTTGCATATAAGAGCACTTGATCATGTGCCCCCGAGATAACTGCATCATTATGTCGGGCTTGGTCTTTCTCCCAAACTATAGAAGTTACAAAATTCCCCCTTCCAAAAACCTCGTCACACAACACCTTCAGATAATGGGCTTCGTTGTCGTCAATGGTGATCCAGATGGACCCATCCTCCGCCAGCAACCGTCGCAGAATTTCCAGACGGTCCCGCATCATCGTCAGCCAGAGGGAATGTTCCAAGCCATCGTCATAATGGGTAAAGGCGCTGCCGGTGTTGTAAGGCGGATCGATAAAGATGCATTTGATCTGCCCGGCATAGTCCTGCTCCAACGCCTTCAATGCCAGCAGGTTGTCCCCGAAGATCAGCATGTTTTCCGTATTTCGGTCGCCGTAGGACCTATCCGGATCTTCAATCAAAATCCGCGGCTCCAGCTTCGGCCGCTTTTCCTTCCCAATCCAGGTGAGTTCAAGTTTTTGGTTGTTGGTCATAAGACGATGTATTCTCTACAATTTTATATCAACTGATTCTTGGAAATTATTATACAAACCCAGGGGAAATCACTTTTTTGTTCGATATTCACGTTCTGAGTATGCGTAGCCTTTCTTCCTCTCATTAGGTGGGAAACTCGCAATTAAATCATTGAGAAGTTTGTTTATGAACACAAATAATGATTCAGTGTGCATTTTCTTTTGCTCCCTCTTAGAAAGTCGCAGATGGAACCACATCATTGTATTGCTGCGGCATTTCCTCCCACTTTTTGCCCTGCAATTTATTCCCGGCTTTCTTTTTGTTAAATCCACCCCATTGTTTGAAGAAAAAAGGAACCTTCGCTTCCAAACAACGTTCTTTAATTTCCAGGACCCAGTCTTCTCTCATGGCCCTGGCACCCGGCCCTGACTCACCGCCAACAATGACCCAATCGATTCCTTTCAGACTCAGATCGGGAAGCGGGCCGAGTAGTGGTTCAAGTGAAAGGAATTTGACGTGCGCACCTGTTGCACGCAGAAGATCGGCGCGGTGGATATAGTCATTGTTCTCAATGCTTACACCCATCCAGATATGACTGGTCCAGGGTAAAGCTCGGCTTAAATCCGCAAGACGTTCTGCCCGTTTTGTCAGCACTTGGAAGATGTGCCAATTGGCCTGCTGCATGACATCAAAGACCTGTTTGATAAAATCCGACGGGACATCCGCCAGAAAAAGATCGCTCATGGAATTGACAAAGACGGTCTGAGGCTTTTTCCAGGACAGAGGCAGTTCCAAAACGCGGGGGTGAACCGCCGGGTTGAAGCCATCGATATAGTTCTTCTGTCCCATGGCCTGCAGGCGTTTCGCCATGCGTTCGGCATAACAATGCTGACACCCGGGGCTAATCTTTTTGCAACCCGTCACGGGGTTCCATGTTGATTCGGTCCATTCAATTGCGGATTTTGCTGCCATCAAGTAATGCCTTTGTTACGATATTTGTTGAAGATGTCGGTTATGATGTCTGCTGCCACGGTTTGTTGCGCGGCAAAAAATAGATAATATACAGTAGCGCCTTTGCTGTTCCGCATGGGAATGGGCTCCGGAACATATTTAAATCCGGCGATCTTCTTTAATCTTTTCTGAAAAGCTTGCACAATTTTTTCGTTTGACGTTTTCTCTTCAAAACCGAAAAGATTTCCGGTTGTATCATACGCAGCCTGCCGCCACGATTCATCACCCCAAAAGGCGGTCATGCGAGCTGCCTGTTCCGGATCGACTTTTTCCGAATTTCGCCAAAGCACATTGCGATTCATATCAGCAACCGGAAAATTAAGGAAGACCTCTATGCTCTTCATCTGACCGGCTTTGAATAGAACATTCCAATTTAAATGCAATCCGTATGGGTCAAGGAGGCAAAGAGCTCGCTTGTAATCTTCAAATCTGGCGTGCGGGAAGACATCCCGGAGAAGAATTTCATTGCAGTTGCCTTCATAGATGTTCGCGTTGATTTCCGGATATGCCTCAGCCATCCGCCTGAGTGAATCAACTTTACTACTATCCAAATCGATGAGGTGATATTCGCGGAAAGGCGGGTCTAAAAGCAATGCATTTTGCGGACTCCCTTTAATAAAACTACCGGTTCGCTTTGAAATATGGACTCCGGCTCCGGCAAAAGCGTCGATATAAATGTGGTAGAGAGCCGGGTTTTGACGTGAATTTAATATCCGGGAGTAAACACCGGCATATTCCCGGACAATATCCAGCTTAACTTCAGACCAATATCCTATTTCATCGTATTTCATGTTCCACCCCCGTATAAAATCATTATTTTGTGTCGTTTTGCACAGTTCTGGTTTTCAAAACCCCTTTCTTCACTGAACTGCCTAACTGTTGCCTCATCGGTTTGCCGGTGCCGGCAAAGTGATCTAAGGATCTGGATTCCCGCCAAAAACCTGCGGGAATGACAGGGGTCGTAAGCGGGAATGGGACAAAGCACAAGCGTCATCAATCGCCACAATCTTTCAGTGCCTGCCTACACCACCTGCCAGCGGATTGTGAACAATTCCTGTGTTTGAATCCGTTGCTGTAGTCGCGCTTCCACGTCTGCAATCAACCCCTCTTTGCGACTTTCAACTTCATCCTGCGCTTCAAATAGGTTGCGGCGCATGGTATTGCGTTTCTTTTCCATTTCCTTGACGGCCTTTTGGGCTGCCAGTTTCTCCTCAAGAACAGGGATCTTCTTCGCTTCGGTCTTCTGAAATTTGATTTCCCGATCCAGTTCTTTTAGTTCAAATTCCAGCCCGCTTTTCAGATCCTCCGCCCACTTCTCCAGTTTTTCCAGCTCACGGTCAAAGAAATCGGTATTTCTGGCACTAATAAGATCAACAATCTGGTTTTTCCTCAATTCGAAAACGTTTTGCAGATGATCGCGGTTGTTGACGCCGTTCCGGATTTCCCGATATTCACCCGGCAATGAAAATAAACGTTGCGCCTGCTCTTCATCGAGGAACATACCGTCGTCAGTAACCGCAGCAAATATGAGATGATCTTCCGCCTCAAAGGATTCAACCGACATGCCGAAAAGGGAGAGAGATCCGGATTTCCCGATTAGGGGTTCCAAAATGGAAATTTTTACCGGATGTGCCGAATAATTAAATTGAATTTCGCCTTCCGGTAAAACCATGCTCGTAAATGTATTGAGAATGTTTTGTGCAAGCGGGTGGCCGATACGATAAATATGGGCATCTTCGACATTCCGCCCCATTCGATACAAGCCAAGAGGTATGCAATTTCCATTGAAGGGGTTTTCCTTGAGACGGAATGCCGTTTCTCCGGGCACAAGATCGGCATGAGTTTGAACATAGTGGCTGGTCATTTCCCAGAGCCAGCTTTCATATTTGCTCAAATAGTCTGTGCTCTCTTTCAGATTAACCCGCAGTTTCTCATGAACTTCTTCGTCAAAGTTTTCCAGCAGTTGTTTCCTGGTCAACTTCAGATTGCCTTCTATCTCTGTTTCCAGTTCACGTTGGAGTTCATCGAAAGAGGTTTGTATTTCTTCCGGTGTTCGGCATTCTTGATATATCCGAACGATTCTTTTTTCAAAATCGACTCCTGATTCGATGCTTCCCAATACTTCATCGCTCGCACCAAAAACACCGTTAAAGAGATTGAATTTTTCCGAAAGCAGTTCATAAACACGCTGATCAGCCGCATTATTCCGGTTGATAAAATTAATCACGACGACGTCATGGGCCTGGCCGTAACGGTGACACCGCCCAATCCGCTGCTCTATCCGTTGGGGGTTCCAAGGGAGATCGTAATTAACCACAAGGGAACAAAATTGCAGATTGATTCCTTCTGCCGCCGCTTCCGTGGCGATCATGATCTGCGCGTGCTTTTTGAAGCAATCTACAAGGGCCGAACGCATATCAGCAGCCCGGGAGCCCGAAATTCTATCGCTCCCCGTGTGTTCATGACACCAAGACCGGTAAATCTCTCGTGATGTGGAATCACTGTTTGATCCGTTGAACAGAACAATTCGACCTTTATAGTCCGCAACAGAGAGTATGCTGTATAGATAGTCCTGAGTCCTTCTTGATTCCGTGAAAATGATAGCTTTTTTATTGGCTCCAAGTTCCTCAGCCTTTTCAAATCCGGTCTTAAGCGCTAAAAGCAGAGCCTGACCTTTCGCATTATGGGTAATGGACATAGCCAAATCACGGAAGGCTTCCAAATCACCTATCTCTTCGGTCATCGCCTGTACATTTTCGACAGTCAGTTCTTCCTTGATGTCATCATCTTCCCACTCATCTTTGATTTCTTCCAGGATCTCAAAGTCATCAGCCAGATGTTCTTCGGTGTTATCTTTGACTTTGGCGTTATGTAACCTGTTTTTCAGTTTATTCACCAGACAATCCAACGCACTGGCGATGGCAAAAGTCGAAGAGGCCAAGAGTTTACGAAGAACAAGGGTCATCAGGGTTCGCTGACTGGCCGGTAGTGCTTGCAGACTTTCACGGCGGAGATATTCGGATACGAGATCATAAAGGACTTGTTCGTCAGGTGAGGGGAAAAAGTCCTGAGTAATGGGTATTCGATTGGTATACTTGATGTATTCGACAACCTGACGTCTCAGGGTTCGTTTACAGATGGGTGCAAGTCGAGTTCTTAAATCTTCAAAATTAATCTCATTGGTCAGGCGTGCAAATTGGCTTTTGTAGCTTCTGATATCACCAAAAGTATGATTATCGATGAAGCTGACTAACCCGTACAACTCCATCAAAGAATTTTGCAAGGGTGTGGCGGTAAGCAATAGCTTGGGTACGCCTATCAGCACTTCCTTTATAGCGCGGGCTATTTTATTGGATGTTTTATAAACATTTCTCAGTCGATGGGCTTCGTCAATCACAACAAGGTCCCACACAATTTCCCGAATCTGCTCCGCTTTATTACGGGCAAACTGGAACGACGTTATAATAATTCCTTTTTGCTGAAAGGGATTCCTGATGTTCTGCTTGATGTATTGATTGTAGGATTTTGTTTCCAGAATAACGGAAGGCAAAAAGAACTTTTCCTGTAATTCCTGATTCCACTGTTTTCTCAAATTGGAAGGAACGATGATGAGAATTTTTCGCTTACGCTCTGCCCATATCTGGGAAAGTATAATACCTGCTTCAATGGTTTTTCCCAGCCCAACTTCGTCAGCCAAAAGGGCGCCACGTGATAAAGGGGATCGGAAGGCAAATAAAGCTGCTTCAACCTGGTGGGGATTCAAATCTACCTGGGCATCCATAAGCGACGGAGCCAGCTTTTCGAGGCTATCGGAAGAACAACGTTTCCTCAGCTCATGGGCATAGTATTTCGCGTGGTAGTCTGTAATCATTCCCAACCTGTGTTTGTCCGTATTTTGCAGCAGCCCCCGAAATTTATCTATCCGCCTATCGCATCTGGAAAAACGATTGGGATAAAGAACTATTTCATAAGAATCATAGAATGATTCTAAACGCCCCGTGAAAAGCGGAGCAAGAGTAAAACCTTTGCCGATGCATGTCAACGATTTTCGGGGGCTTTGGGGGTAATTTATTTGTGTACCCAACAATCCTCATTCATCTGTTCAACCTATCTACATGATACTCAACTAATCCTCCCCCTGCCCTGACCTTTGAGGGGACGATGAGCAAAACAAAACTCTGGATTCCGGCCTGCGCCGGAATGACTCATTGAAAATCAACGTTTTTTAAATGTCATTTCGAGGGGCATAAGCGACGATAAATCTTTCCATATACGTAATTCTCGCGGCGCTCGATATGACCGGAAAGTGTGTCGAAATGACAACAAGGAACGGCCATTCATCAGACCTACGCGACAAAGCAGGTTTCGACATATTTTCCATTGACATCCCAAATACCAGGCTCGTATAAATACATTAATAAAGGCGCGTTCTTGTAAAACATCATCCGATTTTCATTCAAACCATAGGGAGGCTTTACGATGAGAAAAGGCGCTTCGTATTTTTCGCTGGCCGTGTTCATCCTTTTCCTGGCTTTGTCATCTGCATCGGCAGATTTGCCCAGAACATCCGCTAAAAATCTCCCTTCAACAGCCCTGTCGCCCACGTTGCTGGTTAAAACACCCGCTGCCGGTGAGAACTGGGCCCTGGGAAGCAAGCACGACATCGCCTGGACCAGCTCAAACGTCAACGGGTATCTGAGAATCGACCTTTACTGTGATCTTCCCAGCCCTCACAAAGTGGGCACCATCACAGGAAATACCTCGGTTTCAAACGGGAAATACAACTGGGACGTGGGAAAATATCTGGGCGGGGCAGTCACCGAGCAAGGGAAAAACTACCGGATCGTCCTCACCGCGACCAATCCTTCCGTTACCAAATCAAGTCCGCAATTCAATCTTACGGCTGCCTCCGGTCAGCTTAAGTCGGTTCCCCCCGCAGGCATGAAAGGACTTTCTTTGACCTATCCCCGCCGGGGAGACGTTTTCCACAAGGGAATACGCTACACCCTCACCTGGCAGTCGATTAATCTTAATCAGGCCAGACTCAAACTTGAGCTTTTCGACAACGATGAAATCACCCTACGCCAGACGATTGCCGACAACTTCGAAAACAAGGGAAAGATGGACTGGGCTGTCCCCATGTCGCTGCCCGATGAAGAGAAACTCTACAAGATCAAACTTCAGACCATGGATGGCGCGCAGAAAGCCATCGTCGGACCGATCAAGATTTCCAAAGGGACTGTTCTCCCGGCCAGTCTTAAAGTCACCAACCCCATTACCGGTGACAAAAACTTCGGCGACACCATCCGGGTAAAATGGACATCCACCGCTGCCTGTTCCGGGAATGCCGGACCGCTCGATGCCGGTTTCCGCATCGAACTGGTCAAGCTGGATGATAAAGATCATACTAAAATCATTGCGCGGGACACGTTAACGGATCAGGGGTATGTTTTCGATAACGAGAAGCCGGCAGGGTACCTGAACTGGCACTGGGACTGGAAAGTCGAACCCGGTTCCTGTCAGTACGGGACATACGAAATCTATGTGACCAGCTTGACTTCAACGGCAGGGTGCGGCGATTACAGCGAGAAATTCAGAATTTACGATCCCAAGTCTCTCAAGGAAATCTCCCTGCGGGCAACCATCAAAAACCGTAAACATTGTGATGCGGAAAGATATTCTTCCGACGATATAAAACCGACCTGCCCTGCATACACGGATCCGGCCCCAAGAGGATGGGTGGGATCAGCGGCCACATTGAAAGACATTGGCGGTTTCATTGCCGCATCCGAACGTGAAATATCTTATACGACGTTTCGTTCTGAGATGACCTTCCCCGGCCTTGGATGGACGCACATCAAGAATAGAACCGTTAAAAAGGCCACGCTCGCAATCGAGATTGACAAAACCTACGGAGAAGGCGGTTATGGTGGATTTTGCGCAGATGCCCTCTCGGCTATCGGGCATCATTTCAGCGTAAAGGTTCGCAGCCTTTCTCTGGAAGATAAGAACATCGACGTGACTTCCGTCGTCAAAGGCTGGATGTCCGGGGCCATACCCAATAAAGGGTTTCTGCTCACGCCGTTGCAAGTGATGCCGGAAGGCGACAATAAATGTATTTCCTATTACTGGGGCCATCTGCGTCTGGAATTTGAATAGATTGAAACGCCGTGATTAAGGATTATGGCTTCCGTCTTGCCGCCTTACGCTTACGATTATGATCGTAAAAGAAATAACCGTAAAATCCGTCCTGTCCAAATCCCAGGTTTACGATTACGCGATGAATCCGTACCGGGGATGCGGTCACGCGTGCCGCTACTGCTACGCCGCGTTCATGAAACGCTTCACCGGGCACCGGGAACCCTGGGGCGAGTTTGTCGACGTGAAAATCAACGCGCCGGAGTTGCTGGCGCAAGAGATCACGCGCAAGCCGGTGGGGCGGGTCTGGGTGAGCGGCGTCTGTGATCCTTATCAGCCCGTTGAAAAGGACTACCGGCTGACGCGGAAATGCCTGGAAGTGCTGTTTAAGGGGAGATGGCCGGTAACGATCCAGACCAAATCGGCGCTGGTACTGCGGGATATGGATCTTCTCCGGACATCCGGGGACGTGGAAGTGGGGTTTTCCATTACCACGGCGGATGAAAAGATCCGGCAAATCTTCGAACCCGGCGCCTCGCCGATCCGGGAGCGGATCGACGCCTTGAACACGCTGCATGACCAGGGAATTAAAACCTTCGCCATGATCGCCCCCATCCTGCCCGGCGCGGAAAAACTGCCCGATGCCCTTGAAGGGGCGGTCGATTATGTCCTGGCGGACCGGCTGAATTATCACTACGCAAACCGCGTCTACCGGGAACAGAATCTGGCCTGGGCTCTTGAAAAGAGCTTCTTCAGCGAAATGAGATCAAAACTGGCCGATGGATTCAAGCGGAAAGGCATTCCGCTTCAGCTCTTATTTTAGTCGCTTTCAATTTTAAGGGATGCGCAAAAGTCAAACAAACCGTCAACAGTCCATTTAAGAATCCCCGGATCGCCGCCGTGAGGGCGCCTCATTTGCCCGGTGCGTCAATCGTCAATCTCCCCGGTAAGGCCAAAGACCTGGTTCAGGGCGGTGGTTGCGAAGTCTTTTACAGTGGCTCGGTGCGCCTGCCGCGAATTCATAAATGAAGAACGTTCCCTGTCAGCCCGTAAACCAGGTGGCCAGAATCGGAAAGGCAAAAACCAGGGCCACACCGATCACATCGAGGACGCAGTAGGGAATGGCCGCCCGGTAAATGTCCCTCATGGAGATTTCGGGCGGCGCCACCGTCTTCATCACAAAAAGGACCAGGCCGAAGGGAGGTGTCAGCTGGCCGACGGACAGGCAGAGCAGGATCATGATGCAGACCCAGACCGGGTCGAGGCCCAGCGCCTTGACGATGGGCATGAAAATGGGCAGGGTGATCATCATGATCGAGACCTGCTCGATAAAAAACCCCAGGACCACGACAACGGCAAGCATGATGACGACGATCCACATGGGACTTACCGCAGCGCCGAGAACCAGTTCAAGCATGCCCTGGCTGGCGCCCGAGAAGGCGAGAACCTGGCTGAAGGTGGCCGACGCGGCGATGATCATGAGGATCATGACGGTTACCTTCAGGGAGTTCAACATCGCTTCACGAATGACCTGCCAGGTGAGTTTTCCGTACACGGCCGCAATCACAAAAGCCGCCAGGCTGGCAAGGGCGGCCGCCTCGGTCGGCGTCGCCACACCGATCATCATCAGGCCGAGGGCGATAAAAATGACAACGGCCAGAGGCATCAGTTCACGCACGGCGGCAAAGACTTTTTCCTTCAGGCTGACTTCAGAAAACTCGTACTGGGGGGCAAGCGACGGGTTGATCCTGCACCGGATCACCACGTAGGCGATATAGATCGTCAGCAGAATGTACCCCGGGACAATGGCATTGATGAGAAGACGTCCGATGGAGACTTCTGCGAGGCTTCCCAGCAGGACGGTCAGGGCGCTCGGCGGGATAATCATGTCGAGCGATCCGGAAGCCATGATCGGCCCAAGGACCATCGATTTTCCGTAACGCCGCTTCATCATCTCGGGGACCATGAGCGAAGCGATCACAGCCGTGCTGGCCACGGTGGCGCCGCTCAGGGCGCCGAAAAGCCCCCCGATCAGGAAGGTCACCACACTCAACCGCCCCGGGATTCTGCCGACCATCTTTGAAAAGGCATCGAGGGCCTTCGTCACTAAACCGGCGTGGTAGAGGACTTCTCCCATGAGAATGAAGAAGGGAATCGCCGTCAGGTTGAATTTGGTCAGGGAGTCGAAAATACTGACCACCAGTTGTGTCAGGCCGAACGGCCCGCCCATGAGCAAATAGGCGGCAACGGTTGTGACACACAGGAAAGAGAAGGCCACCGACAGGCCGCTGAACATCAGAATGAACAGGCCTCCGAAAAGCAGTGCCAGTACCCACCACCAATCCATAATAAAAAAGGACCCCTTCTATCCGGTTATCAATACCCGTCCGTAACGTAACGGATCAATCCGATTCGGAATTCTTCTCTCCGGCGATTGCAAAGCGGACCAGCGTCCAGATACGGACAAAAAATACGATGAAAAGAAGAAAACCACCCAGCGGTATCACGCCCAGCAGCATCCACTCCGGTGTATTCAGGATGCCCATGACCGTCACGTCCCTCTGGAAATAGTCGATGGTCACCACAGCGCCCTGCCAGGCAAGGACAAGGCTGACCAGGGCGCCGGCAATGGACGTTACGGCTCTGAACCCGGCGGCCGTTCTTGGCTTCAGGTTATTCAGGACAAGATCGACTTCCACATGGCCGTTTTGACTCAGCAGCCACGCCGTGCCCAGAAAAGTGATGTAGAGCATCAGATAGCTGCTGACCTCAATCACCCATGGGACGGACTGCCCCCAGAAATAGCGCGCCACCACCGCATAGGAAATGGCGAACATCATGAAAATGACCATGAGGGCGGCGATCCACGCCATGACCGCATTCAGCCTGTCGAGCAAAAAAATGAACGGTCGCTTCTTTTCCATGACTGCCTGTCCTATCCCGGAAGCGATACCCTATGGAGGAATGTCAACGCCGTCATGAGCTACTTCCCTGGTTTCTTATTCAGCAGGTTCCGCAGGATGGCACCCTGTTTGGCATCTTTCTTCAGGACCTCCTTCCAGGAAGCATCGTAGGCCGTCCGGAGGTATTTGTCCGATTCGACCTTTGAAAGTCTTATCTCCTTGAGACCTTTATTCATCAGTTTTTTACGATCCTCCCGGATGAGCTTCTTGAAATGATCGTACGCCTCGCGTTCCGTGTCACGCATGGAGGCATTCAACACATCCTGCAGGTCCTTCGGCAGCCTGTTCCAGGCCTTGGCATTGACCAGGCCGATGACGTCCACCTGGTAAAACGAGGGTTCTATGACAAATTTCGTCACTTCGTCCCAGCCGAAGTCGCCGATGCCAAGGGACGGCCAGCCGTAGGCCTTGATCATATTGCGTTCAAGGGCGGAGTAGACTTCACCCGGGTCCGTGGCAACGGGAACCGCCCCCAATGCCTGGGCGAATGCCTTGTAGGCAGGGGTAACCCTGACGGGCATGCCCTTGAAGTTCGCAAGCGATTTTACCGGGATCACGGTATACAGATTATAAGAAAGCCCGGGCGTTCCTTTGCCCAGGTAATAGGCATTCAGCTTGTTCCAGTAGAGGTTGCGGTAGAAATCGGTGACGCCGGTTTTCCTTTCATCCCATGGCGTCATGGTTGACAGCTTGGCGCCTTCCACCACCGGTAACTGGGCGACATTGTAGGTATGCGCCGTCCAGGCCACGTCGATGACGCCGTTTCTCAAAGCCTCGACCAGCTGGAAGGAGGGTATGGCTTCCGGTCCGCCGCCCCAGACCAGAACAAGCCGCCCTTTCGAGTTCTCTTTAACTTTCTTCTGAAGTATCCGGAGGGCATCGTTCATTTTGTTGTTCTGGGCCCATGCGCTGATCACCTTCAGTTGAACAGGCTTCTCCGCCGCGGACACCGCCCACGGGAAAGCGACCAAAGAAAACATCAAGACCATCACCACCAACCCGCCGACAAGGACTCCCCTGTATTTCTGCCGGTTCATCATGACCTCCTCTTAAAGCGTTCTCCAAGCTGCCGAGCACAGGCATTTCAATACGCCATCAGGACCGTTCGTGCAAGAACATCCTGAATAGTGACTCTTAATTTCAGCAGGGAGTTTAAATACGGAAGGTTCCGGGTTTGATAAATATCAAAAGAATTCAGACCTGCAAGGCGGTAAATGGCAAAACGATGCCGGAGATCAAACGAAAGAATTGCCTGAATGTTCAGGGCCGATCGGCAAATATAGCAGAAAAACGACCCCTATATTATTCCTATCTATATAACATTATTGTGTTTATGGTGGAGGGAACGCCGACCTACCGCAAATCAGTCTCAAAGCCCGCGCTCCTCGTAACTCCTTGATAATAAACGCCGAAGCCATCTCGCACAACCACTTCCCGACAACCCGACCAGAGAAACGATTTTCTCCCCTGATTTCCCGGCACCGGACGAGGGTGATGGGTTTGCAGTAAAACCGGATATCTGGCGCTGAGCCGCAACAACTTCGAATCCGGTTTTCGGACGCCGGTTCGGTTCCCAAAACGGAATCGAATTGGGCAGAGTATCAGCCCTTCGGCGGATACGGATCGTTCCCGTGGCTGTCCTTGTTCTGGATCTTCCCGTCCTTGCCATGGATGTAGAACTCAGTGCCTTGGTTCTGGCTGATCTTGCGCCCGGCGTCGACGGCATCCTGCTTCCTGTCGAAGTGGCCGCTGCTACGGGTCGCGCCATCTTTCTTAACTTCCCAGCCGCCGTCAGAGTTGGGCACGATATGATGTGATCCTGGTTTCTTTGGCATGGTTGCCTCCTATTTCATGGTTTCCATTTATATGAGTTGATCGAACCGTTTTCGGCTACGCTTGGATCAACATCCGCTCCTCGGTATGGTCAACACGCCACTCCTTGCCTCGGTCATCGGTCAGAATTGCCGTGAAAACAGACCTGCCAATCGAGGCAGAACGGCCGTCCTCCGAATAGTCATCAATCCCGAAGTGGGCAGAAAGAACGGCCGAGACTACAGCTCCAGGTGGTGCCAATTGCTCGAAGTTTCTGAAGAGCGTTCTCTGACACATCCCGGCAAGAATCCGGTTCCTTTCAATGTCGAATTCCGAGGGCTTTATTCGCAGATCCAAGAGGTCAATTGTAACCGTTGGCAACCGGTGCTGATACGCCAGCCAAGCATAATGCTGGGCCGAACAGGAAAACATGTGAGCGATACCGCTGGCAAAGCTCTTGATGTGTTTCCGACCCAATTGATTCGGCCCAAAAGGCGTATCTGCCGTTTCCACTGATCAATCCCCGCGCTTCGATTTGTTAACCTCGCCAATCATAATATGGTGTAATTTTTCAAGGTTCTTCTGGGTCAGGTCTTTTAGTGACCCGACCGGTTTCTTCAATTCAAGTCGTGTTTGCGCAATCGCATATAGATCTTCTTTTGACATCCCAAGTTCATTAGCTCGAGCATAGATCGGCTTATAGAAACTTTGCTTCCACCTCTCCGGAGCCTTACGCCTGATCTTCGGACGAGCCATGGCAATTTGAGCATACAACCATTGAATGGCTTCATCGGACTTCTCAACAGGTATCTCCTTGTACGTGGTGACATTGAACTCCTTTTTGATGCCACTCCAAATGCGCTGAGCAGCACGCTGGGGATCTTTTTCGGCCGCCGTATGAAGGTCGATGTATTCCTTTACAAGCTCTTGGATTTTTCGAGCTGTAGCATTTTCAATGTGCTTTCCGCCGGGATCTGTCTGCACGACGGTCTTCTTAACCACTCTCTCGGTAACAATATTCAGGTCTCGACCGGCTACCATATTTCCTTTGCCATTCACCGCCTGAATAACGTGGACGGAATTCTCATGACGCGGAAGCGGTGTATTCAGCTCGCGGACCATGCTGTACCAGTTGTCCCGATGTTTCTTAAGTTCTCCCTCCGAGAACTTGCGTCCTCGCGGATGGTTATTGTTGTAGTGTTCGACTTCCGCATGGCAATCAAAACAGAGGGGAATGCAGTTTTCAAAGCTGTCGTCACCGCCAAGGTGCTTTGGTTTGAGGTGGTGCGTCTCAATTCGGACCCCACAGAATTTGTGGCAAATGCAGCATGATCGCCCGCAGGCGACTAATGCATCTTCGACAATTTCCTTAGAAAAGCTCATAAAGTGCTTCCATTCTCGTATCGCCCCCTCAATTTGCATCTCATGGTCGACAGAGCACCGCGTTCAAAGAACGGCAAGTCGATGGTGTCGCATACCGAACTGCAATACTGCTCGGCGAAGAGCTGCAGGTGAGCAGCGTCACGGGCCACGTCCGGATCGGATGGCAGATACTGGAGAAGCGCGTCGCTGATAAGCATCACAAACTTGCTTCTCGCCCGGGTCAGCGTCACATTGAATCGTCGTGGGCTTAGGATGAACGCATCTTCAGACGCAACAAAATCCCGGTCGGCCACTACATAACTGGAAAGGATCAGGTCGCGCTCCTGACCCTGGAACCGGTCTACGGTGTCCACAAATGGAGGCGGGTCCATCGTCATACCGGCCGCGTCCACGAGCAGATTTCTGATGGATGCCATCTGGGCTCGGTGGGGAGTCACAATGCCGATTTTCTGCGTCCAAAACTCCTGGGCGCTTACTCCGGCCTGTTGGGCGTCGACCAGCTTCTTGTACAAAAGGGTCAAAGCGGAAACGATCTGCGCCTCAAAAGGGTTCGATAACGTATAGGTGTTGGCGGAGTAGCTGATCACCACCACAGGGCAAGCTGGGTCAAGAATGCGGAGAAACTGGTCGGACCATGGCAACTGCTCAGGCCAGTCGGCTGGTCTTCCATCAATATTGATGGCGAGATCCAGCTTTCTCTCGGGGAAGAACGCCTCGTATTCGTTCTTATAAAAACGCTTGCAGGGCCATGCAGAAATTTCCACGTTGGTCCGGTAGTTGTGTTTAAGCTGCACCGGGGTGATGCCGTGGGTCTCCTTCATGTAAGAGAAAATGCAGTCAAACAGCCCTTGAACGCTATCCTTCATCTGGAAGCCGTAGATCGGCCCAAGCTGCCGGTCGTCACCAGCAAGGACAACATGCCCATCAGACTTCAAAAGCAGAAAGTAGGCCGCAGCCGCAGCAACCTGAACCTGTGACGCCTCATCGATCACCAGCAGATCAAACCATTCGGCGGTCGGCTCGCTATCTTGGTGGTCTTTCTCGGCCAGCCGTCCAAGTTGTTGCCAGGTTCCACCCACGATGATGATCCCGGGATCGTCGCCTTTCAGGGCATTCACAAAACCCTGAGCCCTTGCGGAGGTCCTCGGCATATCTTCGATCTGATCACTCAAGGGAGGTGCGGAGGAGTCGCTCCTCACCCTTGTGACACGAACCGGACAAGCTAACACTCCGACCGTGGCCGTCCGTCTGTTGATCAGTTCCAGGACTTCGTTGAGGACGTTATCTATAGCGTTGTAGTTGCTGGACCCGATACCGACGCGCAGCGGAATTCCCGCTTCGGCGTAATGCTCAATCCACCCAAGAATAGTCCCGGCCAAGACCGTGGTCTTTCCTGTACCCGGCGGCCCCCAAAGCAAAGAAATCCTGTTTCCGAATGCATCGTGAAAAAGGGATTCCTGCTTTTCGTTAAAGGCATCCTTCAGATATGGTGCCACCTTCGCGTACAACTGGTTCGTGTCAGCGAATGTTTTTCCTGCTGCCAGCGAGCCAGGGGTATACATCAGGCTATGGGCTGGTTCGGTCATTTTTGTCGGTCTCTTAGCCATTGCCTTACCTCCGCTTCCTGGCACGTTTGATCGGTGCTGCCTTGCCGCCGACAGACCTCAATGCTTTTTCTATCCTGTCGCTCGAAAAATCCCGGTACATCGGATCGAGGACAAGCGGTGAGTCGAGCGCCACAAGTCCTTGGGCGACGGCAAACTGAAAGAGCCCCTGGTGACCCGGTTTAAGAACCACATAGGGATTGTCCTGCATTGCCTCCAACCGAATGACCTCTACCTGAAGCAATGCCCCTATCGACTTGTTCGTCATCCACCGCTCGGTCAGGCCGTGTTCGCCCAGCAGTTCTTCTGCATCCTGGAAGCCCAATCCAAGTCGCCGACGCCACGGTTCGTCGAGATCCACGTATTCATTCTCGTTGGATAGGGCGACGGTAAATTCGCCTTCCTTGATTCGGGAATCCCTGCTGGTCGGAGAAAAATCGAAAACATAGAGCGTTTCGTGTTGGTACTGTGGATTCCCGAACTTGATCTCATCGATGATCGGATCAGCCTCTGCTTGAGGCTTCAAGGTCAACCCGCGTATCGAGAAAAACCTCGCCTCCCGTTCATCGACAGGCAGTGAGCGAGTGTTCCGGTTCTCCATTTCCTGGCACGCGACATTGAGCTTCTCAAAAGCGATCAGACTTCTTGCCGCCTCCGGAACGCTTGCCTGTGAGGATCGTGCGGCAGAGAAGCCGCTCTTTTTCAGCACTAACCGGTCTTTGTAGTTTTCACGCAGTCGCCGGACGATGTGCTGCAAAGCTTGCAGGTGAACCTTCGTGGCCCGCTTAATGCCATCGTAGAGTTCGTCCCGGGTGTAGCGCCTCCACTTTGACGGGTCAGTAGGATGAAGTTTATTGAAATGGCGGACGAAAATTTTGTCCTGCCACAGCTCATAGGCACGTTCGAAGGGGATCTGATCGCTCATTGGGGTAGCGAACCCAAAAGGTAGATCGAATTTATACGGGGTGCCATCCTCTCGAACATTTGGGAAAAAACTGTTCGCTGCATCAAACAGGGAGTAATCGTGGGCAACCGGCAGTCCAACCAACATTCGAAGAACTTCCTTGACGATGGTCCCTGGCTGAGACTTGAAAGCATCCGGATCGGGCAACAGACTGTCCGGCGGGAAGAATCGGGTAAGTACCTCGATCAGTTCGATCACGTCAGGGTTCTGCATATGACGCTCGAACATGCGCTTGAGCTGACGCACCTCCAGCATGTCCCAGAAGAAGATGTGGGAAGAGAGACGGTCACGAGCGGGTAGACCGGTGTTGACAGTCGACACCTCCTCTAACCACTCAGAGACCACGGTCGCAAATTCCTTTAGCCTCTCGCGTTCCGTTTCCGGGTTCATCGCATCGACACGGTCGACGATGAAAATCTTTTCGTCCGTCATCGGAGGATCGCCGGGTTTGCGGCCGTGCGGGAAATAGAGCCGCGCCGCGCCCAAGGCAAACGAGATACCAGAGCCCGGGTCGAAATGAATCGTGATAAAGATGCTTTGGTCAGTCCAGGCAGGGATCATCGCGCTGCGCCGCCCATCGACCGGTAAGGGTGCCCCCTCGGTTAGGGAACGGGCACGAGTGGCCAACGCTGGCCCATCCGCCCGCAACTGGTGGCTGGAGTCGATAACGGATTGCCAGCGATCATCGGCGGTAGTCACGGCTTCGGTCAGCTCCGCTGTAGAGCTAATGCCATTTGAACGGAGCAATTCCGCCTGCCCCTGATTGAGCCAGGCCAGCCGGGAAAGATGATCGCATTCGGATGCCTTGTCTCGGCAGTAGCGAACGTAGTCGCAAAGCTGGCACTTGGGACCGACATGCCAACTGGCATCCTCCATATCGGTCTGCAGAACCCGGAGAAGGCGATCCTCGAAAAACTGCTTTACGTGGACTTCATAGACTTCATACGGAACCCGAATCAGCGTTTCGCTGAGGGCCTCGGAAACGGGGTCTGCGGCTCCCTTGGCCTGATTAAGCTGGACCAGGTTCCTGAACGCATTGATGTCGTGGCTTCCTGGCCAGATGGTGCCTTCCGCCGAAACGGCATATCTGCCGCCAAGCCCTTCTTGCTGGATGGCTGTGGCCAATGCCAGAGCGTAGTAGGTCACTTCCGTGAAGTGCCGCAGGGATGGCTCCGCAGCCATTTTCACATCAATGATATGGATTTCGTATTCAGGCACAGTCCCATTGCCGATCAGCGGCGCACCAGTACCACCTGGACGTATCCAAAGGATGTCCGGGCGCACTCTTACCTGGTCGAGACCGAAATCGTCGTATGCCTTTTGAAGGCCGGGAGTAATGTTTGTGGGAACCGTGAACTCCGCCTCGATAATTGCCTGGGGTGGTTCCTGTTGCCGGAGGATGTCAAAAAGGTTCTGAATCTTCTTGAAGGGCTTCCGTCCCAGAAGATCATCGACCTTGTCCTCGAGAAGGAACACAACTTTCCCGTCATCTGAGGTGTCGATCAGATCCTGGTATTTGTCGGCTTCCCAACGCCGCCCGGCCGCTTTGATAAGTTCAATACCAGGGCGTTTGTAGGTTTCGGCCGAGACCCCAAGGGAGTCCCTTTCAGCATCACTGGCCAGACGAAACCGGAGAAACCGGTCACAATCGAATTTGAATGTTAGGGCAAGCGTTCCTTTATCGAGTTTCGCCATCACAACTCTCCCGGGGTTGGTATGTTCTTCAATGCATCCGACATCGGTCGTGTGCTGGTATCCGCCTCGCCTAAGAAACCTCTACTGACGACCAACGCCCGAGCCAAATTAGTGAAATCAGGAATTTTGAAGCCGATCCGTTTATGAGCGGACAAGGCCTCAAAGTGAGATTCCGCCTCCAAGACAGCGTCTTTGAAGGCGGTTTCGCTGATGACTGGAACGCCCCCCTTGACGACGCCTTTCTTCTTGCGACAGACCAGCACCGCGTCCCACTTGATGGTGCCATCGTAAGTGTGAAGGCCTCCTTGGCCTTCGCCACGCATGGGCAGAACCTTGGTTACCGAGAGTCCCGAATGAAGCAGAGCCGTGCCGAGAGCATCCCACGCCGATGCAAGTTTATGGTGGTAGGTGAACACGCAGATTCCGTCCGGCTTGAGCACGCGGTTGCATTCCATGAAAATCTGCTGAAGCCGTACCTGGTATCCCTTGATAGCTTCGTCGGACCGTCGCGTGATGGCCAGGTTTTGCAGTATCGGAGCCGAAGTGACGTTATCGTCATACGGGGGCGGTGCGATTCCCAACGCCTGATGCCAGGCCAAATAGAAGTCCGAGAGTTCCGAGTAGCTCAGATTGTCGAAATACGGCGGATCGGTCAGCACGAGATCCACTGAGCCGTCCGGTAGTAAATGGAGTTCCTCGGAAGACTGGGTTTCAATCGCCGCCGTGGCGCTGCCGTTCAATACATCATCGACAGAGCCAAGGCAGGCTTGTTCGCGCTCGAAATCATCTTCATAAGCGACTCTGGTGCCTTCCGGATGCAGCTCCTGGGGCGCTTTGGCAAACGCAATCGCCTTCGATATTTTCCGGACCGTGTTGATGAACGTCCCCCGTCCAACGCCATCCTGCCAAGGGTTCAGCTCGACCGGACGGGTGATGTGCCGGTATGAGTGAATGGAGAACATCGGGCTCGTTCGGCGATAGCCAAACGCATAGGCCGTGTACATGCAGTTCGTTGTGAGATGCTCACTGAAGGCCAGCTCAAGGCAGCGCCGCGCCTCATCGCTTTCCACTCGGCCGATGGCCGAACCGAGAAGGTGCAGGTGGAGCTTCTGCCGGTCATTGAAAAAGTCTGCGTAATGCCGAATCCCGTGGATCAGAGGTCGTCCATCCGAACGCCCCTCGCGGGGAATGCTTCTCGTCGGCACAAGCAAGCCATCACCGATCATCCGCAGCTTTCGTGTGGCTCGGTTGTACAACGCCTGGTCCGCCTCTTCGACGCGCTTGAAATGCCGTGTGCAGTTCTTGCCGGTCCCGACCAGATACTCCTGGGCAAAGAGCCTCCAAGTGGGGCGTTCGGCACCGTCAAGGTCATCCGCTGCGATCTTCTGTATGTGCTTGCAGGTCGGGCAGGTCATGATCCCGTTGCCGTGCGTTCCCGCGCTGATAGTGGTGCGCTTGCCGCAAGAGCAGTGCAGCACCTTGCGTTCAATCGGCAATTCGTGGACCGCATGACAGTCCTTGCAGAATACCCACTGCAGACCCTTCTCTTTGGAGTAGGCCAGTTGAAAATGGGGATGGAGTTCTACATCGCTCTGGCAATTCGAGCACTGCTTCACCTGGACCCAGAAATGATGAAGAACATCCCGTTCGACGCCATCCACCATGGTCCGATGCAACGGCGTAATGAGTTGGGCGATCTCATTACAGATCTGCTCGATTTCCGGGTAGTGATCCTCCATCCGGGAGGCGGCCAACTCAAATCGGGTAATAAAGGTCGCGACCGGGTCGATATCAAAACCAATCACCCGGGCGTTGCAGCGCATGGACTCCACCAAACTTGTCCCGCCGCCGATGAAGGGATCGAGAACGACAGCGCCATGCACGGAGGTCTTGCCGAGATAGGTATCCCAAAAGGTGTTAGCCTTGTCAGGGGAAAGGGTCAGCGCGGTGATGATCGAACGGAACTGGGAGCCCACCCGTCGTGCAAACCAGCGGTGGACCCGGTACAAAGGATTCGAGCTCTGACCTTCACGCAGGGCAAGCTCGGCGATTTGGGCAATGGGAATGTCGCCCGCCTCCAGCAGGGTACGGGCAGGCCAACCGCCAAAGGTGTCGCCTCTGCGGTTTTCAATGATCTGCTTTGCCTGACCTGTTTTAGCCATAGATCCCCATTACCATCCCTTCTCAGTAGTACTGCCGGATATATCCGAACGCCTTGTCGAACAGATCCTGGTCCTTGACCTGGTACTTCACGTAAATCACTTTGCGCAGGGCCTTCTGGACCTCGCGTTCTCCGGCCTTGGTGTTTTGCCAGCCGGGGAACCGGACCAGGCGCACGATCTCGTCAATATCGGTCACGATCCGCTCGACCACCATCGGCGTCTTGCCGTTCTTAACCTCGGCGAACAGTTCGGTCAGGGCCGCTTTGGCCTTGGCCTGTTCATCGACCGGGTCCACCTGTTTCTCGGCCTGGACGACCTCTTTGGCCAGAGTCAGCAGTTCCTTGAGGAAGTCGAGGCTATGGAGCAGGCCCTGTTCGTGCCGCTCCTTGAGTTTTTCGAGGCGCTCGCCCAGGGCGACAAACTTCGGATTGTCCTTGTGCTTGCGCAGGCGGGCGATGAGCTTGATCTCGATTTCCTTGGATTTCTTGTCCGGGTCCTTGGCATCGAGCAGCCCTTCGAGGACCTCGGCGTCCATCACCAGGGTGTCCAGATCGTCGCGCACCGTCTCCAGATGCACGTTCTCATGGACCAGTTCGATGGTCTTAGCCCCTAGGGCGTGCCAGAGCAGCTTGCCGTTGCCGCTTGGCGGCTTCACCGACTCATAGACCTGGGTCAGCCACTTGTAGTCCTTTTCATAAAGGCCGAGACAGGGATCGGGCGACAGCGCCTCCCACAGTCGGGAGAGCACCGAGTATTCCGCCGCGAACTTGTCCCGGGTCTCGTTATCCGGCAGGCAATCCTGCGCCGCGATCAGCCCCTCGTAGCCGCCGACGGTACGGTCCACGCCGGGGAAGAAAGCCAAGCATCTCGCCACCACGCCGGGCAGCTCTTTCTTGAGGTCATCCAGATTGGTGATGACCTTCTGCACTGCCTTTTCATCGAAATCGAGGGCCGTGGCCACGTCATCGAAGATGCCGAGGTAATCCACGATCAGGCCGTGGGTCTTGCCGGGGTAGACACGGTTGGTGCGGCAGATGGCCTGCAGCAGGTTGTGATCCTTCATCGGCTTGTCGAGGTACATCACCTGCAGAATGGGGGCATCGAAGCCGGTCAGCAGCTTGGAAGTGACGATCAGGAACTTGAGCGGGTCGTTCGGATCGCGGAAGCGGTCGAGGAGCTTTTCCTCCTCGTCCTTGGCCAATTTCCATTCCGCGTACTCGTCGGACTTGCCGCCCTGGGTATGCATGACGATGGCGCTGGCCTCCGGACCGACCAACTCGTCCATGGCCTTCTTGTAAAGGACGCAGCACTCCCGGTCGAAGGTCACCACCTGGGCCTTGAAGCCGTTCGGCTCCACCTTCTCCTGGAAGTGCTTGACGATGTGCTGACAGATGGCGTTCACCCGTGCCGGGGCCTTGATCAGCACCGCCATCTTGGCGGCCCGCTTGGCCAGGTCGTCACGATCCAGCTCGCTCAGCTCATCGGTCATCTGAGAGTAGGCTTCGTCGATGGCGTCCTTGTTGATGTGCAGCTTCACGTCCACCGCCTCGAAGTGCAGCGGCAGCGTGGCCTTGTCCCGGATCGAATCCTGGAAAGAGTAGCGGCTCATATAGCCCTGCTCATCCTCGTCCGCGCCGAAGGCCCAGAAGGTGTTGCGGTCCCGCTTGTTAATCGGCGTGCCGGTCAGGCCAAAGAGAAAGGCGTTAGGCAGCGCGTCGCGCATCTTGCGGCCCAAGTCGCCTTCCTGGGTGCGGTGTGCCTCGTCCACCATCACGATGATGTTCGAGCGCTCATTCAGGCGGCCGTCCGCCTCGCCGAACTTGTGAATGGTGGTGATGATGATCTTGCGGGTATCGGCCGCCAGCAGGCTTTGCAGTTCCTGCCGGGTGGCGGCTCCGATCATGTTCGGGATATCGGCGGCATTGAAGGTGGCGGTGATCTGGGTATCCAGGTCGATGCGGTCCACCACGATCATCACCGTGGGGTTGCCGAGCTTGCGGTGCATCCGCAACTTCTGCGCCGCGAACACCATCAGTAGCGACTTGCCCGAGCCCTGGAAATGCCAGATCAGGCCCTTCTTGGGATAGCCCTTGACCACGCGGGCCACCATCAGGTTCGCGCCTTCGTACTGCTGATAGCGGCAGATGATCTTGATGCGCCGGTGCTTCTTGTCGGTGGCGAACAGGGTGAAATTCTGCAGGATGTCCAGCACCACATGCGGGCGCAGCATGGAGCGGATGGAGCGCTGCACATCCGCAAGCGTCCCCTCGGCCTTGTTCTCGCCTTCGTGCCACGGCCCCCAGATATCGATGGGCATCCGTACCGAGCCGTAGCGATAGCACTTGCCCTCGGTGGCAAAGGAGAGGACGTTGGGCACGAACATCTGCGGCACGCTCTGTTCGTAGCCGTTGTGAATGTCGCTGGCCCCGTCCACCCAGGTCACCGCCGGGCGCACCGGCGTTTTGGCCTCGCCGACCACCAGCGGGATACCGTTGACCAGCATAATAATGTCGAAGCGGCGGCCGCCTTCCTTGACCGGATAGACCCACTGGTTGGTGACCACGTAATCGTTGTTGCTGAGATTCTCGAAGTCGATCAGGCGCACCGGCGTATGTTCGCCGCGCTCGCCGAAGGGCATGGATTTCTCGCCACGCAGCCATTCGGCGAACAGCTCGTTGGCCCGCACCAGGCCTTCGCTCTGCACAGACAGCGGAATGGTCCGCAGGCGATAGAGCACCTCGTCGGCGCGGTCGGGCTGGGCCTTAATTTCCGGGTTCAGGCGGATGAGGGCGTCACGCACCATCGACTCCACCAGCACGTCGGAGTGCTGGCGGGGCAGCTCCTCGGAGGCCACGAAGCGCCAGCCTTTGATCTCGCCGCCGTAGCTGGCGAGTTCTTCGGCAACCATGTTCGAAGTCACGCCGCCGCAGAGCGTGTCGAGAACCATCTGTTCGACAGTATTTTCTTCATTAAACATGGCGAACTCCATTACTAAGCAGGCCACATGACAACGACTGTTTCAGTTCCGTCGTCTTAGCGATTTGCTCTGATATTATGTGCCTCGCCGACTTCAACTCCCTGAAAATTAGCTCCACGAGGGCTTGTTCTTTGTCAGACGGTACAGGCACATCCATTTCTTTAAGTTTGATTGCCGTTAGATGGGCTATGGTGGAATGTCCTGTAAGAGCTTTGAATAATCCTTTCCTGTCAGCCCACATCATAAATTGCAGCATTACTTCCGATGAGAAATTGGAAATGGGCCGGAGTCGGTGCAGTGCCTTTTGGTAATAGCAATTTTCAATTTCCCCATGCCATATTGCACTGCGTCCTACCTCGCCCCCTTCACAGACAAGAATATCTCCTGGGACCAGTGCAAACTTCTCACGCTCTTTTTCAGAGAAGTCCATTTCCTGGACCTTTTCCAGATCAATACGATCCCATTGGACGTTGTAATTGGCTAAGTAAGGAAATGATGAATTTCCCGTTTTGGCCTTTGGTGACAGCATTTTTCCAAGTTGAACGGAAAATAGGTTTTTCAGCTTCTTTGTTGGCCAATTCTTTCTGGAGAAAAATTCCACTCTGTGAACGGATATCAATATGTTTAGAACTGAATAAACCCGTCGCCATTGCTCCACCGCCTCATCCGCTGCCCACAGGATCTCGGCAATACGCTTCTGTTCATCAATGGGCGGCAGCGGGAATTCCTGCACATTCAGTGTCTTCCAGTTGATCGTCGGCGAAAGTGAGCCCACCGATATTTCGATGGCCCGCTCCATGAACATGTCGGATTGCAGGAAGAACGGCAAAAACTCCGGCAGAATCATCTTGGGTTTTGCACGGACGACCATGGCATGAGCCGAGCAGATGCCGTCAAACTCGGCCACGGCGAGCTTGCGCTGATACGCACGGCGGCGGCCGAAAATCACATCGTTCTTTTTGAAGGCCAGCTTCTGTCCGGTTACATCGGAAGGATGCCCCCACTGGCGCAGGTGAATCGTACTGGGATCGAGATGCTCCAGCCCGACATAGACATCGGTCTTGGCATCGGCCGGGTCCACCCGCACAGCAACGTTCTGTGCAACGTCGCCGAACTTGATCATCTTCCAGCCGGGCTTCAGAGATTGCTCACTCATTTGCCACCTCCCATCACCCGTGCATCCTCAAGCACCTCGAAGAGACCGTCCATCGACTCCTGCAATGCCATCGAGCTTTCCTGCCAGTTTGCTATGGCCTGTTTGAGGCTGACCGTTTCGGTCGCGCCGTTGCCATTGCCGTTTCCGTTGTCCGCCCGAACGTAGAGCGGGATGCTGAGGTTACTGGCTTTCTCCCGGATCTCGTCATTGCCGACCACACGGGCAAAGCCGTCCTCGTCACCGAAAGCCTGGTAAGCATCGACAATGCGCTGGATGTGGTCGTCGGTGAGGAAGCTCTGTGCCCGCTCGCGGGTCACTTCGTTCACCGCGTTGATGAAGAGCACCTTGTTCCTGTGCTCTTTAGGCTTGTTCATCCGGCAGATAACGACGCAGGCTTCCATGGGCGAGTTGTAAAAGAGGTTGGGACCGAGGCCCAGCACACACTCCACCACGTCGTGGGCGACCAGCTTCTCACGCATGGCCAGTTCTTCATTGCGGAAGAGGACGCCATGCGGAAACAGGATGGCGCAGCGACCACTCTTGGCCTTCATGCTCTTGATGATGTGCTGCCAGAAGGCATAGTCGGCACGTCCCTGGGGCGGCGTGCCGTAGATGTTCCGGCCCCACGGATCGGCGGACCAGGCATCGCGGTCCCACTGCTTGATGGAGTACGGCGGATTGGCCAGGACCACATCGAACTGCATGAGCCGGTCGCCTTCGACAAAGGCGGGGTTGGCCAGGGTATCGCCCCGGACAATGCGGAAGTCCTCGATGCCGTGCAGGAACAGGTTCATCCGGCCGATGGCCGAGGTGAGCAGGTTGCGCTCCTGGCCGAACAGCCGTAGGTTCCGCCACTCCTTGTTCTGCCTCTTCAGATGGGCGACGGCGGAGAGCAGCATGCCCGCCGAACCGCAGGTGGGGTCATAGATCGACTCGCCCGGTTTGGGTTCGAGCATCTCGGTCATCAGGTGGACCACGGTGCGGTTGGTATAGAACTCCGCAGCGGTATGGCCGGAATCGTCGGCGAACTTCTTGATCAGAAACTCGTAGCCCACGCCCAGCTCATCCTCCGGGCAGTTGGCAAGCGAAAGCGTCTGTGAGCTGAAGTGCTCAATCAGCTCGCGTAGCATGTGGTCCGGCAGGCGGTCCTTGTTGGTCCACTGGGCGTCACCAAAGACCCCGTATAGAGTGTCTGGATTGGCCGTCTCAATGGCCCGCAGGGCGTCCTGAATGGCCTTGCCCACGTTCTTGACCTTGGTGCGGGTGGCCTTCCAGTGGGCGTCCTCCGGGATCTGGAAGCGGTGCTGCTCGGGAAGCGCGGCGTATTCCTGATCGCCGCCGGACTCTTCCAGCGCATCGGCCAGCTCCTCGTCATAGACATCGCACAGGCGTTTGTAGAACAGCAGCGGGAAGATGAACTGTTTGTAGTCCCCGGCGTCGATGTAACCGCGCAGCAGGGTGGCCGCGCCCCAGAGGTAGGATTCGAGTTGGGATTGCGAAATCATTGCACCTGCCTCCGGAAAATCTTGAGCCCGCAGTGGGTGCATTCCCACGCTGGATCGTCATCGCTGACACAGCAGCCGCCAAGCGTGATCCGGCCTTCATTCATTTTTCGTTCTAGCTCCTCATCGAAAGCGGGCATGCCATAGAGGATGCTGGCCAGAGGGGCCTGCCCGCATTCGGGACATTTCCGTGGTTTCTGCGCACGTTCGACTCTGGTTGATGTGTTACTCATGCCATCAACCCCTCTTTCTCGAGCAACGCCTTCAACCGATCTTCGGCCGCATACGCCGCCTGCAGCGATTCCTTGAGGTTGGCGATGGCCTGATCGATGGTCATGGATTCTTCCTCGATCACCGGCTCCACGTAGCGGGGGATATTCAGGTTGAAATCGTTCTCGCGGATCTCGTCGAGGGTAACCACCCGGCAGATCCCTTCCACATCCTGATAGCCCTCGTACCAGCGATGGATGTTGTCCACGTGTTCCGGCAGCAGCTCGTTCTGGGCGCGGCCGGTCTTGAACTCCTTGGAGGCGTCGATGAACAGCACTTTCTGGCGGTGCGCCTTGGGCTTGCTGTCCCGGAAGACCAGAACGCACGGCGCGAGACCGGTGCCATAGAAAATGTTCTGACCGAGGCCGATCACCGCTTCGAGCATGTCCATCTCCAGCAGCTTGCGCCGGATCTCGCCTTCCTTGGACATGCGGAACAGCACGCCATGAGGAAGCACCACGGCCATGCGGCCGGTCTTGCGGGCCATGGATTTGATCATGTGCTGGACCCAGGCGAAGTCGCCGGACTTGGCTGGCGGCAGCCCGGCAAAGTTGCGTCCGTAGGGGTCGTTGATCCAGACATCGTCCCCCCACTTTTCCAGGGAGAAGGGAGGATTGGCGATGACGCAGTCAAAGGTGGCGAGGCTGTCGCCTGAATAAAAGGCGGGCAAGCGCAGGGTGTCGCCGCGTTCGATATGGAAATCTTCCGCGCCGTGGAGAAAGAGGTTCATCCGGGCAATGGAGGATGTGGTCAGGTTCTTTTCCTGGCCGTAGAGCTTGCCCAGCATGAGGTTCTCGTCGCCGCCATGCTCTTTGACATGGTGCAGCGCCTCGAGGAGCATGCCGCCGGTCCCGCAGGCCGGGTCATAGATGGTTTCCCCGGCCTTGGGCGCAAGGATGCGAACCATCAGCGCGACCACGGAGCGCGGGGTATAGAATTCACCGGCCTTCTTGTTGGTCAGGTCGGCAAATTTCTTGATCAGGTATTCATAGGCCTGGCCGAGAATGTCCGCCTTACAATGCTCGTTGCCCAGGTTGAGCGACGAGAAGTGTTCGATCAGGTCCTTGAGCAGCGCGTCCGAAAGGCGGTCCTTATTGGTCCACTGGGCGTCGCCGAAGATGCCGTGCAGAGTGTCCGGGTTGGCCTGCTCGATACAGCGCATAGCCTTCTGGAGCGCATGGCCGATATTGGCGCTCTTGGCCCGGACATCCTTCCAGTGGCAGCCCTCCGGAACCTGGAAACGGTGGTTCTCGGGGAACTGGGCAAACTCCACATCGCCGTCGGACTCTTCCAGGGCCACGGCATACTCCTCGTCATAGACGTCGGAGAGCCGCTTGAAGAACAGCAGCGGGAAGATGTAAGTCTTGAAGTCGGCCGCGTCGACAGGACCACGCAGGATATTGGCCGCCTCCCAGAGATGCCCGGAGAGGGTCCCGATATCCAGATCGACTGAATTGTTATTTCCGTTCTTCCTGCTCATTCAGTTTGATCCTGTCTGCTCTTGTCCGCCGCGCCGCCAGCCTTCACCCACTCGTCGACCTCGTCTTTCTTGAACTTCCAAAGACGGCCCATGCGATGGGCGGGCATCGCATGCTTGTCGATCCAGCGGTAAACGGTGTCACTGCTGACACCGAGGTACTTGCCTATCTCGTCTACTGATAACCAGCGGTCTTCCATCTCGGCCATTTCTCTAGCTCCTCATGGGCGATTGGTTTTCTTGCCACGCCAGAGGCGGTAACGGGGATGCTGGGCGCAGCTTCCCCAACTTAAAACATCCTCTAATATATTTAGGCAGGGGCCGATTGTCAAACGCTTTCGTCCGGATAAGGCCGCAAACGTCGGCTCACGGACGTAACCACTGGCCGCTGGCGACTCTCTCCGCGTATGGAGGGCATGACATCCAGTAGGTCCAGGCCGGAATCGAGGTGCGCCCGCACAGCACCGCCACCATCACCCGCTGGTACATGCTATGTCCGCCGGGCCGGAAGCCTTCCAGCCGGTCGATGGGCGGCAGGTCGCGTTGTGGGTCGGTGAAGGTCACCAGCTCCCCTTGGATCAGGTCCCAGTCGCCGGTCGGGCGGCCGAAGCGCGGCGTGCCGATCTCCTGCTGCCTGCGGGCGTCGGCCAGTGGATCGGCGGTGCCCCGGGCCAGGATCAGGCCTTCCGGCACTTCGAGGGCCGGAAAACCGGCGTGGAGATGATAAAGCCTGCCCCAGACCACGGCCGGTTCGATGCTGCGGGCCTGGGCGCAGAAGCGTTGATGGTTCCAGTAGCCCCGTTTCAGGGTGCCGTAAACGAAGAGCCGGAGGATGGTCTCGGGACTGTCTTCCGGGTTTGTGTTCAGGTTCGCGGTGTCTCCAATGTTCATGCATTCACTCCTTCGGGCAGCGTCCCTTTGCGCTCCTGGGGTATGAAGCGGAATTCGCTGTTTTCGATGGCCCGCACATCCGCGTGGCGGATGGTGAGCATGGTCATGGGCGGCACCTCCAGCTCGCGCCAGCCCTTCTCGTTGTCCACGGCAAAGTCGATAAAGGCGTCGTCCGAGGCGTAGAGCACCACCCGGTGCTGGCGGTGGATGCGCAGGCAGAGCGGCTTGTTGCCCTTGAGCACGGTGATGGTGCCGGGGTCGAGCTTTGATGCCAGCACGGCGCTCATCTGGCCGCGACAGAGGGCAAGCGCCTTCTTTAGCCCCTCCTGGTCGATGGGGCCTTCGGGCGAGAAACGGTCGGCCAGGCGGAAGATCAGCTCGCTGTCCACCTCTGCGTAGCGCGGCAGACCCAGACGGCGGAACAGATAATCGGCGTTGTAGATGGTGCCGTTGTGGGTGCCGATGACGATCCCGGCCCGGATGGGATGGTTGTTGCGGTTGTTGAACTCGTTGCCCCGGGTGCGCCAGCGGGTGTGGCCCATGAGAACGGTGGTCTCGTTGTCGACCTGCCCGAGCAGCTCCTGGAACGGCTTCTCGTAGACAAGCTCGTGCGCCCGCATCGGCCGCTTGAAGATGCGGTGGCTGCCGTCGGTCTTGAGCCAGGCCAGACCGGAGGCGTGGGGGCCGCGCTCCTCGCTGTGCAGCAGCATGCGGATGAAGAGCTCGCGCAGGTAATCCCGCTCGTCGGGCCGTCTGCGCTTGCGGCCGAAGATGATGCCTACTTGTCCGCACATGAAGCCGGGACCTCCTTGCCGCTGAAGTTCTTGCCGAGCTGTCTCGTCCCTTCGAGGACGAAGGCCGCATATTCGCGCCGGTGGTCCGCCAGCCACTCGGCCACCTCCGGGTAGCCCATCTCGGCGGTCAGCCGGGTCACCTCCGGGTGGTCGAGCATGTTGGTGCGCCCGGAGAGCCGCACCGTCTCCAGGGCTTCGAGGAAGCGTTCCGGCCATGGATCGCTGGCCTTGTCGTCGGGCAGGAATTCGATCAGGCCGTGCCGGGCCAGACGGGTGAGAAACTCGGCGGCCGCAGCGGTGGCTTCCTCCGGCAATGGCTGGGATGGCCCGCCTTCGATGCCGGAGAGCACCTCGGTCATGTAATCCCGGGGCGCTCGGCTGGCGGTGAACGGCGTCTGGCCGCGCATCAGCTCGACAACCTCGAGGCAGTCAGCGGCCTGGATGGTTTCCCCGCTGCCGGGGATCGGTTCGCCGTCCAGCGTGGTGGAGCGGATCAGAATCTTCATGGGGCACCTCCTTAAACAGTGAGGCCGGGAACTTGCCCGGCCTCGTTGGTGAGAGTGGTGGTTGTTTCGTCCGGGAGGACGTCCTCCGGTTTGGGCCGTCCGTTCTTGAAGGCGGCGTCACCGGGCATGTTGGCCATCAAATGTTTGCGGGCGGTCTTGAACTCATCACCGATCAGGCCGAGGTGGAGCAGGAAGACCCGGAAGTCGTACTTGGCGCTCTGGGGATCGAAATCCCGCTTGCGGCTGGAGGCGGCCCGGCCATTGAGCGCCTTGGCGGCGACGGCGAGGCAGAACTGCAGGTAGGCCTTGATCCGCCCCGCGTGGAGGGTTGCCTCGAACCAGCGGAATTCCACCGTGCCCCGGTACCAGACGTTGTGCAGGTTGACCCCGTGGTAGCGGCTGCTGTCGTAGTGCTGGGGCTGGCGGTTGTGGTAGCCGTACCAGATGCGGTTGAGCTGGTCCTTGGTGCGGGGGCGATGCTGTTCGATGCGCTGGATCAGCTCGTCGCTGACCGGCCGTGTGTAGCGGTTGAGGCGGTCGCGGCTGATGCCGAGGGCGTGGAGGATCAGCGGCTCCTGCTTGTAGATGATCTTGGCCAGGTTACCCAGGTGCCTGCCGTCGAAGGGCGCGGCGTCGATATGGATGTGGATGCCGCACTGGCTGTTGATCTTGCCTCCGGCGCGGCGGATGGCCCTGACCACCTCCTGCAGTTGCGGGATGTCGTCGTAGCCGAGCACCGGGCTAACCACCTCGGCCCGCAGATGGGCCGGGACGCTGGTCAGAGAGGCGTCCCCCACCACCTTCCAGACGCGGCCGCGCAGGTCCTCGACCTCCCAGGGGTCATAGCTGCTGGGGATGCCGACATGGCGGACCGTGCCGCCCACCACCGAGTGGATGGCCCAGGCGATCTGCTCCCGGGTGCGTTTTACAGTCTCGATCTCGATCCCGTAGTGGATCTCTTTCAGCTTCATGCGTGCCTCCGTCGTTCATGGCGCTTCTAAATCGTTGTCAGGCAAGGCTTTTCAGCCTCCGCTTACACCATGAATGAATGCTTCTTTCCGGACACAAATCAAGTAGAAGAACAGCCGAAGCCGACATTTAACACGTTTATTTTCAATGACTTGCGAGCTTGGCCGGATTGGGCGGCGTGCAGACGACAGAAACCCCGGAACGGGCTGGCCGTATCCGGGGTTTCTGGGTAGGCGGTGGCAGTGAGCCGGTCAGCCGGAAGCGGTTTCGCCGGTGATCAGGCTGGCGTGCAGCTCGAGGTTGCGTGACTCGTCGGCCCGCATCCGCGCCAGCAGCGCCGTGAAGGCCTCCGCTTCGGTAGCCGGGAGCTTTGACGCCCGTTCCAGCCGCGCCAGGCGCTGGTGCAGATTCTCCAGCAGGCCCAGGGCATGGTCGCGGATCAGCCCGTCGCGCTTCTCCTGTGGCGTGGGTATGAACTCGGTCAGTCCGCCTTTGCGTCGAACGATCATGGCCGTACCTCCTTAGCTCAGGGTCGCGCCCAGCGAATGGATGCGCGGGTAGATCAGCGGCGTGCCGGTCATCTCGGCCTTGTAGCGGACCTTGTTGCCGGTGTTGTCGGTGAAGGTTCGCACCAGGGTGTACTCGGTCCAGTTCTCGTCGATGGGCCGGGTGTCCTGGATGGTCATCGCCTCCCAGGTCAGGCCGCCGTCGTTGCTGGCGAACCATTGCAGGGTGGTGCCGCTGGGGATTTGCATCTGCACATAGGCCTTGGTCGATTCCACCCCCTGGGTCAGCTCGTTCTCACGGGTTAGATAGGCCCCGGTGGTTTTGTTGAGGTAGCCCACCAGGTTGACGTCGCGGAAGTTGATAGCCGGGGTGTCGTTGGCAAGCGAACTGCTCAGGCGCACGCGGATCTGGACCCGGGTGGCGAGGTTGGGCAGCCGTTCCTCCTCGGCGGGAACCATGGCGTCCCAGGTCACGCCGCCGTCGGTGGAGTATTCCCAGTCGAGGCCGGTGCCCTGGGGGATGGCCGAGTATTCGTCGAGGTTGATGTCGGAGAACTGCACGCCGGTGATCGGCTGGAAGCGGATCATCCCCTCGGACTGGAAGTTGTAGCCGTAGATCTTCATCGCCAGGTCGGAGCCGTTGAGCGGCGTCCAGGTTTCGGCGTTGGAGCTCTCCAGCAGCACGCCCTCCATGTAGGTCTGGCGGGTGATGATGCCCCAGCGGCCCATCTTGCCGAGGGTGGCGGTGCGCACCTTGTAATTGGTGCTGTTGGTCAGCAGCACCACGGCGTAGCTGGTGTTGGCCTCGGCGTAGAACGGGTCGTCGAAGCGAATGCGGGTCTCGCCGCTCAGGCTGATCTCGTTCGGGGCCAGCACCTTCTCGGCGAACACCACGCCGTTGGGTAGACCGGTGGTGACACCGCGAATCTGTACCGTGACCGGGATGCTCGGGTCCCTGGCGGTGAACTGCAGACCGATGCTGGAGATCACCTGGTTTTGGGTGAAGCTGAAAGTCTGGGCCAGCGGGTCACGGGGCACGAAGATGGTCTGGGTGCGCCAGACCACCTGCACCACGGGCACGCGGATGATGCGGTTTTCGATGATGCGCTCGATGCGGGTGATGACCAGCGGATCGTTGATCTGCAAGCTGGCCCGTGCCGAGTAGACGCCGTCGGCCATCTCCACAATCCGGTTGCCGTTGCGGGCGTTGGTCGGGATGGTGAAGGAGGCGCTGACCCGACCGGCCTCGTCGCTGATCAGGTTGCTGGCCATCACCTGGCCGTCGCAGCGCAGCACGATGCCGGACTTGCTCGGGGTGAAGTTGATGCCGGTGACGGCGATGCCGGTCTGGCCGCGCCGCCCGAGGTTGGGCGTGATCTGCAGCATGGCCGGGGGCTTGTCGAACACCGCGTAGGGGTTGATGTTGCGCTCCTCGGACCAGTCGTTCTGCTCCACCAGCACGGTCTCGTTGCCCGGCAGCAGCGCCAGGCTGCCGAAGAAGCTCGCGTTGCTGCCCGCCTGATCGACCGAGAGCACGGTGGAGTGTGGAATGCGGTCCGGCGCGACGAAGCGGGCGATCTCGTTGACCCGGGCGTCCCATTCGGCGTGGTAGATGTCCGACTGGGCGGTGTTCGAGAAGTCGTCCGAGTAGATGCCTTTCTTGGTCTGGGCGTCCCGGTTCTGCAGTTCGTTGTTCATCTGGTACTGGGCGTCGTTGTACTTCAGGTCCTCGACGTCCTGGATGATGTCGTGAATCTGGTCCATGGTGATGCGGGTCAGGCCGAAGTTGAGAATCTCCATGTCGGTGGAGTTGGGCGGGCAGTCGATGCTGCACAGCCCCAGGGCGTTTTCCGGCACGATGGGCAGCTTCGGGAAATCCGCCGGAGCCCCTTCCAGCCGCTTGATCTCGGTGGTGGTGGCGTAAACGATGTCGCGGCGGCCAAGGTAATAGTCGTAGTCCAGGCTGCAGTTGGAACCGTTCACCGGCTGGTCGCCGAGGCTGCCGCGCCCGAAGTTGATCACGTTGAGGTTGCCCAGCTCGAGCTGGACCGCCGACATGGTGAGTCCGGCCGTGTTGGTGGCCGGAGGCGAAGCGGTGCCGATCTCCTCGACACCGTCGTCGACGTAGGAGAGCGCCTCGCTGCCCAGTTCCATCAGTCGCTTGTAGTCGGTGCGTGCGCCGTTGGTGGCGGCCCGGTAGACGCGATAGCCTGTCGCGCCGCTGACCGGCAGCCAGGAGAGCTTGTTCATCTCACCGGCGGTGGTGGCCCGGGCAACGACCACAGCGGCGTTGAAGGCCGTCTCGCCGGTGGCGTTGTAGGCGGTGACCAGATAGAAATAGTTTCCGGCCGCCGGATGGTTGGCCTGCCCGAACCAACCGCTGTCCACATAGTCGGTGCCCTTGATCATCTGCTTGGTGTAGGTCCAGCGCACCGTGTAGGTGGTGCCGATGGCCGGTTCGTTTCCGGAGCCGAGCCAGTCGACATGGTTGCCCGACTGCTGCCAGTCCACGCCCTCCTGGAAGATGGTCGCCCCCTGGCTGACCTCGAGGATGTCCACCACGGGATTGGGGTCGAGCAGGTCTTCGCCGCCGCCCACTGAGCCGCGAGTGACGTTGCGGGTGATCTCGACGATGGCCTCCACCTGGGTCGTCTCTTTGAGCGGCGTGGAGTTGACCGGATAGCGGCGCTTGTTGATGTCGAAGGTCTTCTGCTCACCGCGCACCGATTTGGTGGCGATGGATTTGGGTACCAGGGTCGAGGTGGGCAGATCGCGCTGATGTCGGAAGCCCTGGATGTAGGCGCGTCCGGCGTTGGTGATCGCCTCCACGCTGTCGTCGTCGACGCCGCCGATAAAGGTGTCGAAGCCCCGCACCAGGTAGCTTCCTGCCTGGTCGAAGGTGCGCTCGGCGAGATTCTGAATCAGGGAATTGAGCCCCTCGGCGGCGGCGAATGAGAGCTGATCCTCGGTGATCGAGGAGACGGTGATCCGACTGCCCGGCAGCGTGCCCAGCAGATCCCGCAGGTAGAGGTTGGACTTCTCCTGCACCGTGGGCGTGACGTCTCCGCTCTCGCGGTCGAACTTGTAGATCGGGATCACCCGACGCTCGGCCACGTTGTTGGGCAGCGTCTGGCCGCTGGTATCCGTCGCCTTGAGAGAGAGAACCCATTTTTCCCGTTCGGCGGTGGGTTCGCCGGTGGCCGGATTGATCAGGGCCGGGTCCTGGGTGTAGCCGTAGTTGTACTTCAGCAGTTCCACATAGACGTAATCGGCCCCGCTGGTGGTGGCCGGATCATAGGTCAGGGTCGCGCCGCTCACCTGTTCCAGATGGCCGTCGATGTAGACCACGCCCGGGGCCAGGGTCAGGACGTTGGCGGCCGCGCTGACCTCGAGGCCCATGATGATGGAGCCTTCCTTGAACAGGATGTCGGCGATCTTGCGCCGCTCCAGGTTGATGATGTCCTGCTGCTCGTTGAGTTCGGAATCCAGCAGGTCGCGATCCTGATGGTAGCGGATGCGCTTGTAGTTCTTGGTCGGGTCGAATGTTTCGCGTGAGATGCTCATGTTTGAATCCTCCAGTTAGATCTTGATGATCCCGACCAGCTCCACGCGGGTATCGGAAATCTTGTTGAAGTCGGGAATATTCTTCACCTCGTACAGGTAGCCCGGGCGCAGTACCTCGCCGGTCGGGTTGGTGTCCTGATGGAACACGCCGCCCATGGCGAGATCCCCGGTGACGCTTTGCACGTACTGCACGTCGCCGCCGAAGAAGCCGTATTCGCGGATGGTGATGCCGTTGGCCTCGGCCTCGTCAAAGCGGAAGAAGACACCGATGGTGTTGGTCTCCTCGCCGGTTTCGAGGTAGCGCACGCCGTTGACCAACAGCGCCCCTTCGGCGTCCTCCTTGAGGAATGTCCGCTTGTAGTAACGCTTGCGGGCTCGTTCGTTTCTGAGCCCGGTCTGGCCGATGTCCGGCGCGGGCGGATTTTGCGGGTCGGTAAAGCTGGCATCCCCGTCGCCGATGGCGCAGTGGGTGATGCCGTCCACGGCCTGGCCGAGGAGGAGTTTGGCCGTCAGTATCCGGCCGGTTTTGACGATGAGTCCCAGTGCCATTGCTGTTCTCCTTTAGGTCTGAATTTCGTGGTCTTGATCGATGAGCACCGCGAACAGGATCTGGCGCGTGTCGGCCAGCAGTCCGGCCGGGATCGCGATGCGCTGAACGGTGTCGGATCGGCTGATGTGTGCGCCGGATGTCCGGACGCTGGTGTCGATGCTCCGCAGCCAGGGGCGCGTCACCCGCACCGCCGCGTCGGTATCGACGCCCAGGCGGCCATGGACAACGAGCCACAGGTCAGCGCTCTGGTTCAAGCGGTTGTTCACACGAAGCGCGAGGTCGGATCGACGTTCAAGCCGATGGGCGACCCGCACCGCGCTGTCGGCCCGGACCATCACCGTGCGCCTGGCCGGTGCCCCGGAAAACAGCTCGAAAAGCGCTCCTGGTTGCGCCGCGCCGATGGCGAGCAGTTCCGGCCGTCGGATGCCTCGGCGGATGGTGATGGATGCCAGTTGTCCCTTATGCACGGCCACGGCGAATCCTCCCGCTGAGCTTGAGCGCCTGACCACGGTTCATGGACACAAGCGTTTCCGGGCGACGCTGGCCGGTGATCGTGGTGACGGTTTTGAGCTTTCCGTTTTGAGTTGCCATGGTGTTATTCCTTCACCGCGCACCAGCCGCCGGTGGTCAGGTTGAACACGCGGTAGCTGTCCGTTCCGATTTGAATGGTGTCTTCCGAGGCGACATTGCCGCCGCCCACGGAGAAGATCTCGATGAGTTCGCCGCGCAGTTCCTGGTAGACGGCGGAGCCGGACATCGAGGCGAGCCAGGGAAAGAGGATGGTGGTGCCGTAGCGCATCTCCGGATCGGTTTCGCCCTGGAGCCCGCCGTGAGCCGCGCCGCAGCGGCCCTGCTGCCCTGACGTCGAGGTCCAGCCGTCGAACTTGTTCACGGCGTAGAAGGTGCCCGGCGCGTTGTAGTAGCTGTTGACGACCGGCTGCGGGTCCTCGCCGATTTTGGCTCCCGAGGAGTAATCCCGAACGAGGGTTTCGACGGTGATGGTGTTCGGCGTGACGGCGGTGTCGATGGCGCTCACCCGCACGCGTTCGATGCCCGCGTCGTCCTTGATCACATAGTCCTGTCCGGGCGTGACCACGGTGGCGTCGTTGACCTGAAGCACCACGCCGCTTCCGGCAGTGACCGCCGCCTGCGTGAGCGCGACGGCCCCGGACCAGAACCGTTTCAGCAATCCGCTGTAATGGCCGTAGTAGGTGGAAACGAGCTTGGTGACCACGAAGACGTGGTCCAGATCGGCGAACAGCCAGAAGATGAAGTCGGCGCTGTCCTCCACCCGCAGGTAGGTGTAACTGGTGTGCGAAGCCTCGTTGACGCCGGTGTGGGTGGCCGCGTCCCAATACTGGAATGCAGCGACGTGAATCCGCCCGGAGGTGGTGCTGATACGGAACTGTAGATAGACGTCCTCGGCTCCGGATTCCCCGTGAGACTTGAAGACGAAATACGGCTGCGGGTCGGCCGACTGGTCGTCGTGCAGGGTCCATCCGGTGGTGGTCACCAGAAAGGTCCGCAGTTGATTGAGCAGGTCGAGCCGACCGTGGGCGAGTCCTTGAATGCTGTGGTATGCCATGGCGGCCTCCTTAGAGAATCGGGTTTTCCGTGCCGGTCAGGCGCAGCTTAATGTCGAGTTTGTTTTGCACCGGGGTGCCTGGGAGCACGGTGCAGCGCCGCCATAAGGACAGCGTCTGCTGGAAGGCCTTGTCGCCGAGGTTGAGCGGTGCGCCCTGGGTGGCGGTGTCGAGTCCGGCTTGGGTCAGGGCCAGGCGGTACCAGACCGATTCGTCGGTGCCGGTTTCGTCGATGGGATCGAGCACCAGCCCGGTGTAGTCGTAGCCGGAATAGACGGTCGTCCCTGCGTCGTGCGCGGTCGGAGCGGTGTTGGCCACGCCCCGTTGCACGGTGAGATTGGCGGTGCCGCCGCCGCTTTCGACGAGCATCTGCTCGCCGTCGATGATGATCAGTTCGCCGTCGGCAAAGCGCGCTTCAGCCAGGGCGATGGCGGTCTGCGCCGCGTCGATGGCCGAGGCGAGGCTCGTCTGCTCGTTGGCGACGTAGAGCTGCCGATCCTTGATGTCGCCGTCGGTGCCGTTGTAGCTCTCGGCCTCGGGACGGCTGAAATCCCCCTCGGAAATCTGCTGGGTCAGCGCTTCGTCAAGATAGAGGTGAATCGCCATGGGTTCTCCTTCAGGTGGGCCACTGGGTGGCGCGATAGTTGTTGGTGGCGGCCTCGAACCCGGCCTGCGTCGGCGCGTGCAGATCCTGCTGACGGAACAGCCAGCGATAGGAAGGCCGCGACCAGCGGAATCCGGCCTGGTTGAGGCGCATGCGGCTGACGCGCATGGGGCGGGTTCGGTCCACGGAGAGACGCAGGCCGGTGGTGTTGAGCGGACTTGCGCCCAACTTCATGGTCTCGACCCGATGGCGCTGGAGAGAGCCTGTGTCCACGTAGACTTCAAGCGAGGCCCGTTCGCCGGTCAGATTCGCATTGCTCAGATACCGGGTGTTCAGGGGGTTCGCGTTGAGCCGGAACACAGGCCCTCTCCGCCGCCATCGGTCGATCCGGTCCACGGCCAGGGTGACGTCCGCGTCGCAGCCAGCGGTGGAGGCGAGCAGCAGATTGCTGATGCCGCCCTGGTTGGCGGTGAGATCGAGACCTTCGTTGAGCCTGGCGCGGCCAAGCTGGAAACAGAGGCGGTGCCGGGATTCCAGGGGCAGGCGCAGGTCGTACTTGGCTTCCGCCCTTTCAATCGGTTCCGCCTGCGTGTCGAAAAAGAAGTCCTTCTGCCGGAAGCAGTAGCGCAGCGCGGTCTCGCCATGGGTCAGCGGCTTGCGGTTGAGATGGTTCTCGCCCAGCCCGAAGCCGCTCTCCAGCACTTCCCCTTCGAAGTCGCGGCCGGTGTAGATGGGCGTACAGAAGGAAACCCGATCCTCGCCGACACGGGTGTACGGCAGCCGCCAGTCGTTGAGGGCCTTGTGGTTCAGGCGCATCCGGTTCTGGCGGCCGTGAAAACGGGAGACCTTCACGGCGGCCCGGTCGATCTCCGGGATCATCTCCGTGGTGCTGGTGAGCTGCATCAGCTCCCAGACCCTCTGCTTGTTGGTCAGGTGACGGCAGGAACCGAGCGAGGAACGGCCAAGGACGAAGGTCTCGTCGAGAAACGCCAGCACGATCCGGCGCACGGCGTTGGCGTGTCCGAAGTCGAGCATCGCGCCGCCTTCGATCCATTCGAGCAGAAACTGGAGCCAGAAACAGCGAGTGCCCGCCGGGTGGTGAAACACCAGGGCGTCGCGCAGCCCTTCTGTCTGGTTGAGGCACAGCACGCGAAACACGCCGAGGCTGAACACCAGCCCCGGCAGCTTGGCTTTGCTGAGTCTGGAACGGGCATTGAGACGCAGAGCCGAGCGGAAGGTCTCCTGCAGTTCCCCCTGCCAACCAAGCGCGTCAAAGTCGCGTTCGATGGCCGGGATAGTGCCCTTGCGGCGATAGATTTCGACCGCCTCCCGCACGCGACGACGCTGGCAGTCTGGCGAACAGGTGCCGTCCACTTCGAGGCCGACGAGCCTCGCCAGCAGCGGCAGGAAGCGCTCGTCGCAATGATCGACGTCGAAGATGGTCGGGAAGTCGTCGATGGCCTGCTTGAGTTCGTCGAGCGTTCCGGCAGGAAGGCTTAAGAAGGTGCGCAGGTCACCGGCCTCGTCGTTGTTCTCGTAAAACGGCGGCAGCAGGCCAAGCAGATTGTCCTTGAACCAATCCGACATCAACCGGCCCTCCGCAGATCGAGGTTGACGGTGCCGAGAACCGGGATTTCGCCGTGGCGCAGCTCGATGTCCTGCTGCGGCGCGTAGAGGTGCATGTGACTGACCCCGCGCACACCGTCGATCAGGGCCACAAGGTCGGAGAAGTGAATGGTCTGACCGAAGGAGACTTGGTCGAAGGAAAAGAAATCGGAGAGCGCGGCTTCGATGCGGCTGCGCACATTTTCCAGCGGTTCACCGGGCCAGATGTAGACCTCGGCGTCGATGGAAACGGGGCGATAGATCGGATCGAACAGGTTGATCTCGACTGTGATGACCTTGCGGCGTTCGAGAAACTCCGCGAGGTCCCGCTTGAGCAGCGCCGAGGGCATTCCGCCGCCGTTGGGGGCGATGGCCAGTTGGACGTTGTAATAGCGGATGTTCTGGCAGGCATTGGTGTCGAGCACCTTGGCTTTGGCGACGCCGGGGTAGCCCTCGGCGAGGGCCTGGTAATCCTCCAAGGTGACGGCCTTCCAGAGACTGCGCAGCTCCGCCGGTGCCTGTCGGCGGGCGTGTTCGAGGGTTTCCCGCGACGCGCCGCCGGTGGCGGGCAACGGGTTGGTGACGGTCAGTGAGACCTGGCCTCCGTCGAGGTAGATCGGGCTCAGCAGTTGGGTGATCCGGTTCGGACCGAGATTGCCCTGGTCTCCGATGGTCTGCAGATAGCTGACGGTGATGGCGCTTCCCTGAGCGGGTACAGCGCCGCTTTGCCCATCGCCGAAAATCAGGGTGGAGATGTCGAGAGCGTCGAGATCTGCCATGAAATGGCGGCTGTCGGCCAGGCTGTCCTGGAAATGATCGACCTCGCTCCAGGCGTCGTCCCCCACCGTAACGGTGATGGTGCCCTGGGCGATGACGTCGCCGGTCAGGCGGATGCGCTGGAATGGCAGCCCCGTGGAAGTGAAGGTCTCGGTGCGACGCACGCCTTGGCGGGCCGGGATGTCCACCGAGAGCAGGCCTCGCGGGATGAGGCCGTCCTCGACCGTCTCGAAATCCGCCTCGCCGTCACTCAGCAAGGCGCGGCAGGCCGTCCCCACCGGAATGGTCAGATCCTTGCCGAGCGGTGCGGAGAGCCGGAAGCGCAGCGTGGTGGTGGAGGCCACCGGCGAATCCAGCCGGTAGCCGATGAGCTTGCAGAGGTTGATGACGTTCTGGCGCTGGCGGGCCGTGGGCAAAAAGGCCTCGGCCGCCTGGGCGTCCAGGTAGTAGGCCAGCATGTCGCCCACGCCGCAAAACAGATCGAGCAGGACGACGCCGAGATCGGAGTGGTTGAAATCGGTCCAGCGGTCAGTGAGCTGCGGGATCTTCGCCAACAGCTCCTGACGGATCGATTCGTAATCCTTGTTGATGTATCCGATGCTTGCGCGGCCCATGGTCTCTCCGGTTTTCGGCGGTTACGCAAGAGCGCCTGATGCTCTCGCCACGCCGGTTACTTACCGGAAGGGACCTGGATGTGTCGGAGGCGGGATGCCTCAGAACGGGCCGCGCAGTTGCCAGACGGGATTGGGCTGTCCGGAGGTGTTGTTGAGGTAGTGGGATTCCTTCTTGCCCTCGAAATAGAACAGGCCAATGCGGCCCGGCTCCAACGTGGTGATCCGGTGAACGGTGCCAGCGGCGTTGTCTTCCGCCTGACTCTGGGTGTCGAAGCCCAGACCGCTAGCGGCCAGATAGAGGGCGTGCTCGGCCTGGGGCGCTTCGGTTTCGGGCGCTCCCTCGAAAGTCAGGTAATGGCCGTGATTGTCACCCGGATCGCTAACGATCCATTTTCCGTTGCGGTCCTGAAAAGTTCCCTCGATGTAGGCGATCTCGTATTCTCCGGCTGGCCAGATGAAGGAATCATCCGGATCGGGGCTCATCTCGGCCGCGTCGAACCAGAGCAGATTGAACAGCGAGCGCACGTCCGGCGACAGGCGGACGCTGCGCACCGGCGGCGGTTCCGGTTCGGGCTCCGGCTGGGGATAGCTGGGCGCGGGATTGTTCGGGTCTTCTCTGTAGAAGGGATAAACCAGGTTGCCGTCCACCTGGCTCTGGATCACCCGGTAGGCGATATGTACCAGCAGCAGGTTGCCGTCGATGTTCAGCGGCCGGTCGTCGAAGTGTACCTCCGTGATGATCACCCGCTTTTCCCAGCGCTTGATGGCGTCGATCACGTAATGGCGCAGCAGGCCCTTGAGCACCTCGTCGTTCTGTTCGAACACCAGATCCTTCAGCCTCGAGCCGAACTCCGGATTCATGAACCGTTCGCCGATCCGGGTGCCGAGGATCTGCAGGATGCTTTCGCGGATATGTTCGTGCTCCCGCGAGGTGGCGGTCGAGATCTGGGTGCCGCCGGATACCGACTGAAACCGGAACGGATAACGCAATCCCTTGCCGAGGAAATCGTAGCTCATCAGGTACGCTCCTCGCAGTCGATGCCGCACAGTCCCGAGCAGCCATTTTCCGGTGCGCCGTCGTCAACGGCCTCTCCCTGGAACCGGACCACCAGATCCAGTCCGCTTTTGAGTCCCAGATGGATGGTTCCGTCCGCCTCGATCAGCCCGCCGTGGCCGGACTGGCCGCACTGGAATCCCTTGGCTCCCCCGGAGAGCAGACGGACGGCGATGGTTTCGCCGATGCCTTCGATGCGGCCGATGCCGATAATGTCGATAGGTCCGGCCGGGTTGATCAGAGTGATGAACCGCTCTTGGTGATCGACGTCGAGGCGGATGCCCTCGGGCAGAACCACCGCGAAGCGTTCCGCGCCCATGGCGGTCGGCTCGATCCCGGCAGGCAGTCCGCTGATACCGGCTGCCTCCTGGGTCGAACGCAGATAGGACTCGACCAGGGTGTAAAGGCGTCCCGGGGCGACCTCGATGACCGTGCCGGGTCCGGGGGTGATGACCTGCTGTTCCCCGGCGTCGATAACGCAGATTCGCTGGTCGTCCGTGGTTCGCAGGATCATGCCGTCGGGCAAGGTGAAGAGCCGGTTGCCGTCCGGCAGATCCCGGGGTTCGGTGCCCGCAGGCAGTTCGACGAAGGGATAGAAATCGGGCTCCGGCTCGATCTGTACCTGGTCCAGATACTCCTGGGTCCTGGCCTGCTGGGCCTCCAGATAAGCCTGGGCCTGGCCGCGCATCGCCTCCGAGGCGGCGTGACCGGCCTCCAGCAGCGTGCGGATTCCGGAAAGTTCTTCACGGATTCCTGACAGGTGATCGCAGAGCGCCCGTAAAACATACTGCTGCTCGCCGGAATCGGTCTGTTCGATGGTGGCCTGCAAGTCGGCGGGTTCTTCGGAAATCATGGACAACCTCCATTACATGCCGACGTTGGCGGGTTGGGATTGATAGCTCATGGCGTTGACCGGCGTCACTGTTCCGGTCGCGCCATCGATTTCGAACACGGTCCAGACCGTGCCGGGGGCGTTGGGAACGGTGAAGGTCTGCTCACGGCCATCGCTCAGGAACACTTTCACCGATGCTCCGGACTGCGCCAGGCCGGTGCTCGGATTGGCGTTGCGGTTGGTGTAGTCGTGGACCGCGTAACGGTAGACGCCGGGGATGAGCCGATGGATGGTGATGGTCTCCGGCCCGTAGGAACTGGTGTCGTCCACGTCCAATTCCGCCGCCTCGTTTTCGATGGTGTGGGAATAGAACACATGGAAGCGACCGCCCGATGGCGTCGGTCCGGTGAGATGGGAATCGAGATCCCTGGGGTTGAGGCCCCACTGCAACACGATGCGGGCGACCTGGCCGTCGAGCTCGGGCGAAAGAACGATCTGGATGTCGCCGGAGGTGTTGGGGTCGGCGTTCACCCAGCCATGCCAGGCGATGTATCCCGGCGCGGTGACCTCCACGTAATAGAATCCCTCGGGCACGGACAGCTCAAACCCGCCATAGGCGTTGGCGAAGGTCTGAAACGCCGCCGGGCCGGTTTCCGAGCGGCGGAATTCGATCAACGCGTTGCCGACGCCGGTGGTGTTGAGGGCGTTGACTACCGTGCCGCTGAGGAAGACCGATGCTCCGCTGGCAAAGTCCGGGTGGTCGGCGAACCAGGACGGATCGCGAACCTCCACCAGTACATGACGGAGGCTGTCCCGGACCGAGGATCTCCAAACCATGAGCACGGCATTGCCGATGGCCCAGCCGCAGCGAACGACACCGTCCGGCCCGATCTCCGCGACCTCCGGGTTGCTGGATACAAAGACCGGGGCGTCCACGTCGCCGCGCAGGGAGAGCGGAACCCGTTGCTCGAACTCGCCAGCGGAGAGGCGGATAGAGCGAGGCTGAACCTCCCAGTGGCTGTAGTCTGGCGCGGTATCGGTCATGAAGGAACCTCCACCGGTGCGGAGACGCCGCCGCCATAGACCTCGACCTGGACGTGACGCAGGCTGAGCCGCTCGGGCGAATCCCAGACCAGGATCATGGCCGCCCCGGGAACGAAGCCGCACTCGACATTGCCGTCCTCATCGACACTGGCCACGTCGGGATTGGACGATTCAAACACCGGCACTTCGGGCAGACCACGAATCGAAAGCGGAATGCGCTGGACGAATGGGGATCGCGAGACCCGGATCAGCTTCGGGAAGACATCCCAGTAGTGCGGTTCCTGCGGTTGTTCGAGATTGTTCATGGCGTCCCCCTCAGTTGTCGATGGTGTTTGGACTGCCGGTGACTATGATGGCTCCGCAGGCGGTGATGTCGCCGATGCGGGCGTTGGGCAATCCTTCGGTGATGGTGTCGAAGCTGCCGGTCACGATGGGCGTCACGCCATGCCCCGGGATGGGACAGACGTGCAGATCCCCCATGCGGGCCACCGGCATGCCGTTGTCCAGCGTCCGGCTCGCCCCGGTGATGATGACGCCACCGTGACTGCTGATGTCGCCGAGTCGAGCCTGGGAGCTCATGGGTTCACCTTCAGCAACAGATGGATCAGAAAGCCGACGAGTCCGCCGATGGTGCTGCCGATGGTCAATACCAGGCCGACGATCTTCCACATGGTCTCGGTCCCCATCTTGGAGCCGACCCGGGCATGCAGCCGGTCGATCTCCTCGGCGTGCCGGTGCAGATCGGAATAGATTGAGCGGACCAGCACCTCGACGTTTTCCTTGTCCGATTTCTTCTCGATTTCACGCTCGATCTTCTCGAGGCGATCCTGGATTTCCCGGCGGTGGTTTTCGAGGATACTGCGGAATTCCTCCCGCCAATGCTCGAAGGTCCGGGCCAGCAGTTCCTCGCTGGCCGAGAGTCCGGAGGGCGTTGTTGTTCTTTCTCCCATGCAATGCTTCCTTCAGGTGTTGATCAAGACGGTGTTTGTCGAGCGAATGATGATGTTTCCGGCCACCCCATCCATGAACACGAGGCTGCCGGACTTGTCGGTGGCGCTGATGCTCTCCTGGCCGGGCGCGGCGTTCATGCGCACCACCTGACCGGCCTTGTCGGTGAGCCGGATCTGTTCGGCGGCGGCGGTGGAATCGACGAGGATTTCCTGGGTACCGTTGAGTCCCCAGATGTGAACCTTCTCCCGACCCTTGGTGGTATCGATGAGGATCTTCTGCCAGCGGGATCGGCCCTTGTCGCACGAGAGGATGTGGACCTTCTCCTTGTCCTGCCAGGCTTCGAGGATCACCTGCTGGCGGCAGAGGTCGGTGAGCTGGATGCGGGCGCGGGAGCCGACGATCTGCGAGGCGATGT